>OLRA01000131.1_pt1 | contig 101616 bp, 118 predicted proteins | sample 1673011 | NCBI WGS metagenome assembly OLRA01 (sample SAMEA3136746, study PRJEB25190) | human gut metagenome | reverse complement strand
TTCCTCCCTTCTATGTACACGGGCGGTGTGAAAGGATTGGAAAGACACCGCCTTATGGCATAAAGAAAAGGAGCATTTCTGCTCCCTTCCACTTTTGCCATCTTAATCATATCACCTGTAAAACAAAAAGTCAGTACACCATTAGTACACCTTTAGTACACACTTAGGACACCACCTTCTATTTTTTTAACCGCAGCAGACCTTTACCTACAGAGCTGATAGCTTTCCCGCCCATCTGCCTTACCTGTTTATTAGAAATCAGACCTGCCGAAACAGCAATCAGCAGCATACCGCCCGTAATGTTCTTATTAGTCTTTTCACGTTCTTCTTTCAAAAATTCATTATGTTCTTCTACTTCTTTTTCCTTAATGCGGTCAAGTTCCTGAATACGTTCTTTCGCCCACTCAGTTTTCCCTTCATCTTCTGAAGTCTTTATAATATCATAAAGTGCTTTACGTTCGGTCTCTTGGCCTTTATCGACAGTTTCCTTAAAACGGACAGATGAATCTGTAGTCTGTTTATGCACTGCTTTCAATGAATCATATCCATGATTCACATTATCCCTTAAGACATTCAGCTTATCCATAAATTTTTTATGCGTTTTGTCTCCACGGGTAAGACCTGTATTTTTTGTTGCTGCCATAATAACGCCCCTTTCCAAAGTTCAATCTATTAATCCAAAACATAATAGTTTTCATATTTTTTAATCACAGCTTCTGCAAAAGCATATGCTTCCTCATTGTAATCACTATAGTTTTCCCATTCTTCTATATCCTTAGAAGTAACAGGTCTAATCATATATTCGTCTGTTACAAACATTTTCGCTACATCCATAAATTCGTCAAAACTCGAAGTTACTCCTCTGGCATCAACATAATACCATCTTCTATTTTTGTATATCTGACAGAAAACATGAAATCCCTTTTTATTTTTGCCTTCGATAATATATTGATTATAATTAAATGTTTTACTCAGCGACATGGCAAAATGGTTACAGGAACCACACAATAATTCGTGTGCTGAAGTATACGGAAATTCATCATCATCCTCAGGATATTCGAAAAAGTCGCTATACATAACATTGCATAGTGCTTTTTCTCCATCAGAATAATTGTAAAATCCTTTATGTTCTTCATAGCGTTCAAAAGTAATCAATTTTTCAGTATTCGGCATTGCATCATCTCCTCTGATTAATTTTACCATACCAAAAACAAAAAAGACAGCCAGCCGACTGCCTTAATTATACTCCTCATATGCACCTATCTGTATCTGAAGTGCCACGGTGATCTGCTCCATGACCATCTCATCCAATACTTCCCCGATTCTGTCCCCAAGTCTTGTTTTATCGAGCGTTTCCACCTGTTCGGCAAGAGCCATGCTCGGTCTGTTTAATCCACTGCTTCTTGGTATCAGCACATGGGTAGGAAGATACTTTTTCTTCCACACCCTTGCCGATAGCGGAACTACGGTAATAACAGGGGAATACTTATTTGCCTTATTATTGCTTACAACAAGTGCCGGACGGATACCGCCCTGCTTGCTGCCTTCCCTTTTTCCAAAGTCCACATAATAAATATCTCCACGCTTACACATACGGCCTCCTAACCCAGCACAAAAGCTTCCACCTGTCTGTCCCTAAGTTCATATTGTATGTTCAGTTCCTTAATTGCCTTTTTCCTGTACTTTGCAATCATCGAATGGCTCACATGGTATTTTTCCATCATGGCGTCCCAAGTCACATCCTCGTCCAAAAGATCCATGATTATGTTTTTATATTTCAGTTTGCTTACGGCATATTCAAAAAAATCCAGTTCTTCTTTCAGATATTTGTATCTCTGGAAAAGGTAGTCATACCATCCGTCATTCTCCCTTTCGACTGCTGACTTCAGATTGATTGCTATGTTTGCCGTCTTATCGGAAAGAGTGCTTGTCTGCACCCTTTCCCCTTCCTGATGGGAATAAAGCATGGAATCTATCATATCCTGTTCGCTCACTCCCTGAAACTGGCGGAGCTGGAACTCCGTCACGGTCAGTTCCCGTTTCATGTTCCTATATTCATTCATCATCACTTCTGCTGTCAAAAGCCTTCCCTCCAATCCTTGCCTTTACTGCATCTATCATTGCACTCTGGGTATTATCCTTCCGCTCTATGGCTTTTAAGATATCCTCATCCACTGTTCCTTCCGTCACCAGATGTCCTATGACAACCGTGTGTTTCTGTCCCTGTCTGTAAAGTCTTGCATTAAGCTGCTGATATAACTCAAGGGACCATGTAAGTGAAAACCAGACAATGGATGAACCGCCTTCCTGAAGATTCAGTCCGTGTCCTGCGGATGCCGGATGGATAAGCGCAACAGGTATCTTCCCGGCATTCCAGTCCTCGATGTCCTTTTGGGTGTTGATGTCCCTCGCACGAAAACGCTTCAAAATTCTGTCCCTGTCGTGCTTAAACCAGTATGCCACCAGAACAGGCTTTCCGTTTGCAGCTTCAATCATGTCCTCAAGGACATCCAGTTTTCTGTCATGGATAAGTCTGACATTGCCGGATTCATCATAGACAGCACCGTTTGCCATCTGCTGAAGTTTGTTTGAAAGGGCTGCCGCATTTACCGCATCGATATCTTCTCCCCCTCCGTATTCCAATATCATCTCATCTTCCATCCTGTTATAAAGTGCCTGTTCGGATTCCGACATGGTAACCGGAATGCGGTTGCTGATACACTCCGGCATATCCAGATAATCCACCGCCTTCATGGAAATGCTGATATCGGATATCAGTTCATATATTTTTTCTTCCGCACCTTCCCTCGGTTTATAGGAAAATATGATTTCCCGGTTTCTCTTATCAGGAACAAAGAACCTGTCACGGTAACCGCCTATATATCTTCCAAGCCTCTGCCCCATATCAAGGATTCCGATTTCTGCCCATAAGTCCATCAGGTTTCCGGGTGTTCCGGTAAGCCCTACCACACGCTTTGCCATAGGTCTTACTTTTTTCAGATCTTTAAACCGCTGTGCCTTTGGGGACTTAAAGCTCGACAGCTCATCGATTATGACCATGTCAAAATCAAAAAATATGTTTTTTGCCATCCAAGATACATTGTCCCGTCCGATGATGGTCACATCCGCACCGGATGTAAGCGCATCCGTTCTCTGCTTTGCACTTCCCCTTGCAACGGAAAATGTCATGCCCGTTAAATGCTCCCACTTTTTTATCTCTGCCGGCCATGTTGTTTCTGCCACACGCTTTGGTGCTATCACAAGCACCCGTCCGACTTCAAAATAATCAAACAGCAGACTCCATAAAGCCGTAAGCGTAATGACCGTTTTGCCAAGTCCCATATCAAGGATCAGGCAGCACACCGGATGTTTTATAATAAAATCTGTTGCATACTGCTGATAATCATGTGCCCTGTATTTCATCAAGAACTCCTCCAATCTTTCCAATCTCATCTACCACATATACCGAAAATCCCAGCCTCTCAAGCTGTCTCTTTCTTTTTAACTGAAGAGGTCTTAGGTTTTTTCCCGGTGCTTTTAATTCTACAAATGCAATCCGCCCACCGGGAAGAAGCACGATTCTGTCCGGCACACCATTCATTCCGGGTGATACGAACTTAAGGGCAACCCCGTCTCTTCTTTTTGTTTCTTCACGAAACGCTGATTCTACCTTGCTTTCAAGCATTTTTATATACCTCCGGTTTCCCATTCAGGTTTCCGATTGCTTAAAATCCCTATACGCGCATATACACATATGCGCTCTCGCACCTGTCTGGTTTTTCTTTAATTCTCATAAATCAATAGTAAAAGTTAGGAAATTGGGAAACCTAGACCGCCAACCCCTTATATTCCTTGCTGTCACAACGGTTTCCCACTAGCGTTTCCCATTACCATTTCAGAAACTTTTACTCTTCACGGACAAATGTTTTCTGCACTCCGTACAGGGGGAATTTTGTCTTGCCGGATGCGTTCTGATCATATTTTTTCCAGCCGCCGATCTTGTTTAATATGCCCTCTATCTCATAGGAGTCTGCCTTTTTGATGTTTGGACGGTCTTTTCCAAAGCACTCCACCCAGATTTCCATGACACATACACGGGTACGCTTTACGGTACCTGTTACTCCCTGTGCATCAAACTCACCTCCACCGAGGAATGAACGTCTCTGGTACACATCCATGTCCGCCCAGTTATCCGGCAGCAGTCTGTCAAGGTAATCCGCAATAATGCCTTCCCTGTCATCCGACTCCATTGCATCCTGCTGCATCTTATAGGCCTCTTCTGCCTCTGCTCCACGAAGTACCAAGTCCTCGCCTTCCTGATAGAGGTGTACGGCTTCTGCCCATATCTGATCCACGCAGTCCATATCCCACGGATGCTTAACACCAGTTCCCGGCACATGGACAGGCCAGAACCTTCGGTTGCCTGTTACGTCTCGTAAGAATCCGCCCTCGGAGTTGGTGCTTCCCACGATGATGCATTTTCTTGGATGGGATTCCACATTGACACCGTAAGCCTGACGGAACTTGTCATTCTGTCTGGAAACAAAGGACTTTACAACCTCGACCTCCGTCTTTCGGATGCCGCTCATCTCGCTGATTTCAAGAATCCATGAGTTGATGAGTTTCTCCGATGCGGTTTTATCCTTCATATCCGATATGGAGAGTGAATCCGAAAACCACTCCCTGCCGAGCCTTGCAAAGAAGGTAGACTTGCCGACACCCTGCGGACCGTTGAGAACGAGAATGGAGTCAAACTTGGTTCCCGGCTTATAAATACGGGCTACCGCAGCCACTAAGGTCTTACGGATGGCAGCCCTCGTGTAAGGTGTATCATCTGCACCGAAATAATCGATGAGGAGCATATCCACTCTTTCTACTCCGTCCCATTCGAGGGATTCCAAGTAATTTTTTACCGGGTGGAATGGACGCTCTGAGGATGCAATGGCAAGGATACCGTCCTTAAACTTGGTCGGTGACCAGATACCATACTTCGAGCCGAAGTACATCTTGGCATTTGCAAAGTCCGTATCATTCCACCCGTCCTTTACCTGCTTCCACGGGACATCACCGATAATATCAAGCGTCTCCGTGAACTCGTTGTAGACCACATTTTTGAAGTTTTCATCGTGCTTTATGATGAGACCGACATTGCGGATGTTATCGATAATGTCTCCCCTGCGGTTTACTTCCAGCTTGCTCTGCCAGTCATGATCCTGTGCCGAGAATTCTTCCTCGGCTGCCTTCTGCTTATCTGCCATGAGCGTTTTCTTTGATTCATCATCTTTCATGACAAAGTCCTGCATGGCAGTAAAGGATGGCATCTTCCCCGGAGCTGTCCCATCCTTTGCCTTATCATCAAGGTCACCGAACTTATGCAGCCTTACCGCATCAAATGCCGAGAGCAGTTTTCCACAGCACGGGTCTGTGGCATGATGGCTGTACATAAATACGTCATCATATATAACAACACCCGCAGCAGAGTCCGCCGGGATATAATCATATCTTCCGGGGATGGCTGCTGACGGCTTATATACATCCGGCAGAAACTTCTCGATTGCCTGTGACACGGTGTATGTCCGGTTGAATGCCCCGATCAGACCGTCCTTTGAAAGCGGGTCTGCCTGTTTTTTCATGCTGTGCTTTACGACCGCACTCTGTCTGTTGCTGACCGGCCACGAAGATACATCATGCCAGTCCTTATATCTTGAAAGCACCTCGTCAGGATCGGTAATCTGTCCGTCAAATTTCTGAAAGACATACTCCCCGTCACTGGATGTCGATGGCCAGTACATAAGCCTTGACGGTTCATAGGTAGAATCATCGAATAATTCAATACCGATATCATCTGCCAGCATTCTTGCCACCGCACCATATTCATCCGGCGTCACATCCCTTGTAAGGAATATGATAAGACGCAGTCTCGGCTTTTCCGGTGTGTGCTTATGCGTGGAATAGACCACCATCTTCATATCAAAGAACATAGCAAGCTCGTCCAAGATATTTTCCGTGCCGTAATCCATATCAAGTGTTATGGCAGACCTTGATATAATGCAGTCCTTCTTTCTTCTGCCACCCTTTAATTTACCAAGCACAAAACCGCCGACATCCTTGATATCATCTTGCTTTCCTTTTGGCATTTTCTTATACTGTGCCATTGTCTCTGCAGTACGCTTTGTCTGTGATAATTTCTTTATGAAATCATCCTCTGTCATATCCATACAGTTAAATTTTTTGTCCATTCTTGAGTTTCCGACTGATACGAACATTCTTCTTTCCCTCCTTCTTTTTTTCCTGTTTTGCAGCCCTTCCGACCGCTATGGAAGCAGTCGGGTCAGGATAACCTTCCTTATTCTTTCCCATACACTAAGCACCTCCCAGCAATTCAAGATTTCTCTTTGTCCTCCTTCTGAGGACATCCTTCTGCTTTTCCGTCAGATTCATTGTCTGTATATTTTTGATATATTGCTGCAGATATTCCCGGAGATCATTTATATCCTCATCCTTTGCATACTTTCGTATCATCGGGAATATTTTTCTTGCATCATATAATTTACATGGGAAGAACCGCTCAACATATAAAACCATACTCCCTTGCGGATATATCAGTTCCAGTTCTTTCATACGCACCACCTAATCTTTCTTGTAGAACGGACTCTCAAATCCGGCCGCCTTAAGCGGAAGTCCCTTACACCAAGAAGGACATACCGCCATGATCTCATTTACATCTTCCACGGATGATTTGCCTTCCGGTACTTCAAGCACGACTTCATCGTGTATGTGGCAGACAATGTCAAATCCCTTCTTTTCCAGTCTCAGCATTGATTCTGCCAGAATATCCCTTGCTGTTGCCTGAACAATATTCTCACAGAATTTTGCACCATATGATTCAATGCGTCCCCATTTCTTATTTGTCCCGACACCTTCATAGCTGACACTTTCTGAACCGAAGCGGTTCACGGTCATTCTTGGTCTGACATACGAAAGTGTCCTGCCGGACGGAAGTTTTATCATAAGCATTCCCGACTGATAAAAGACTGTGATAAGGCCAACCGTTGAGGTCTTTTTTTCTTTCACTGCAGCCTTAACCGCAGCATCCACGGCATACCAGTAATTTACGATGTGGGGATTGGCACTTCTCCATGACTGCACCAGACCGGGAAGCTCGTCTTCCTCAACAAAATTTAATGCTCCCATACTGATAAGCGCACCTTCCGCTCCGCCATACTGACACGCAAGCGATGCCACTTTCCCCCTTGCACGGTACGGACTTCCTTTTGTGATCTCCTCAATCGGAATATGAAACATCTTGGATGCGGTCTGCTCGTATATCTTTCCGGCACCCATGAACTCTTCCATTACCCATCCTTCCCCGGCAAGATAGCCCATCACCCTTGCTTCAATAGCAGAAAAGTCCGATACAATAAATCTGCATCCCGGCTTTGCAACAAATGCAGTACGGATAAGTTCCGACAGCACCTCAGGTGTGGAATCATAGAAAAGCTCTATCAGGTCAAACCGTCCGCCCTTTACAAGGGAACGGGCAAGTTCAAGATCATCCATGTGGTTCTGGGGAAGATTATGTATCTGCACCAGTCTGCCGGCCCATCGTCCGGTTCTGTTTGCACCATAAAACTGCAGAAGTCCATGCACCCTTCCGTCAGGGCATACGGATCGTTCCATTGCTTCATATTTTTTTACGGATGTTTTTGACATGGCAAGCCGGAGTTTCAGCATCTTTTTTACATCCCCATCCGTCTTATCCACCAATTCCTCTACGGTCTTTTTGGCAAGGGAATCAATCTCTATTCCTTTTTCTGCAAGCCATCCCTTTAACTGCGATACGCTGTTTGGGTTCTCAAGTCCTGACAGCTCGTATGCCTTTTTTGTTGCTGCCTCTTTATATAAAAGGTCACAGGCGATGGCATTTTCAGCAAGTTCTGTGTCCACCATTATTCCACGGTCATTTATCCTCTGATCCATGCAGTACAGTTCCTGTTCCCTGTCGGATATCGGAAATTTCAACAGTTTCTGTCTTATCTGTTTTTCCACATCCACATCACGGATGCAGTAGGTCTTAAACAATTCCCATTTATCCGGTGCATCTGCCGGAAGATTCCTCGTTCTCCCGCCATTTGATTTTGTTGCCTTACACGGCATACAGAAATAGCGGATTAGGTCTTTGCCCTCTCCCATCTTCTGCTTATCAAGATGGAGTGCTGCCCCTACTCCCTCTAGGGATAATGGCAGGGACAGCATGGATGCCTGAACGAGTGTACATCTCCATGCTTCCGGCTTTAGGGAAAGACCAAAGTATTTATTGATACAGGTTCTCTCGAAGACGGCATTATAAGCAGTCTTTATCACGGAATCATCCGTGAGTGCTTTCATCACATCGGCTGGCAGTTTCTCTCCGGAAACAAGGTCAACAATCTGTGTATTTCCATCATCCACGCTATATGCAAACAGGAGTATCTCAAACTGGTCGGATGCGGTATATCTGTGTACTCCGCAGTCCGGCAGGGACACATCTGAATATGTTTCTATATCAATCGCCAGTGTTTCCATTCTCTGCTCCTTTCTTGGATTTGCAGAATCCCAATATACTGTCAGGTGTTGTCCCGAGTACAATGCAGATTTTCCGCAGCATCTTCACAGACGGACACCTTTGGTTTAACTCCCACATTGCCACTGTCCCTTTTGATACCCTGAGACGCTCTGCCAGTTCCGTCTGTGTCATACCAGCCTTTTTACGGGCCGCCCTTATTTCATCTCCGGGCATCTGCCAACACCTGCCTTTATCTTTATTCTTTCAATACCGACTCTTGCAGCATCCTCATGTCCGGCTTTTATCTGACCGATGATGGTCTTATATGTATTGACCGGAATATACTCTTTTATATCCTCAAGTTCTGTTCTTATATCTGACATCGTTCCATCCTTTCATATAAAGGAAGCGGAAGCCATGCCTCCGCCCCCTGCAAATAAATCTGTGTGTTTTATGCGAGGAAGTCATCCTCTCCATCCACGGCTTCAAAATCATCGCTCGCACTGGTTCTGGAACCGAGTGGCTCTCCGTCCCTTAACTTCTGTACATTTCCAAGTCCGGCTGCGATACCCTTATTACCATTGCTGTTGTAAGCGTAAAATGTAATGGATACATTGCCATAACAGCCGGAGTACACCTCACTCTGGTCAAGGATAGGCTGTACCTGTCTGTCCACAATCTGTGGTGCCTGTTTGGAATTGGCATTTAAAAACATACTGTCTGCGTATGCCTCATCTTCCGGTCTGTCGATGTCTCCGTCACGGAGTGGTGTCTTAAGATTTGCCGGAATCTTGCCGCCCCACTTGCCTTTGCCTTCTTCCTTTGCCACCTCGATTGCCTTTTTAATCTTGGCAATAATCTCCGTATTATCCTTGTCAATAATGCAGGATACGGAATACTTCGGCTCGCTGCCATTGATGGAGTCCGGCTCCCAAAGGTGTGCATAGCTCAGTCTGCATGGAACAATTACTTTTGTTGGATTTGTATTACTCATAGTGTTTCCTCCTTAAAATCCGCCTCAGCGGTTGCTGTTTTATATGCTTCTCTTTTATCTGAATCCGGCACCAGTGTGACCTTGCCATCCGGCTTATACACAAAGGCTCCCAGAATTTCATTAAATTTTTTCTTGCCCATCAGTCTCTCCATCTCAGTGATACCGATAAGGCTCTGTTTATAGATGTCCGTATATCCAGCTTTCTTGGCTGCCTCTGCGACATCCGTTTCATCCGTATATTTACGGTTGCTCCTGCCAAGTACCAGTTTAAATCCCGGCCATTCCTTATGATTTGTGACTGCTTCATTCTGGGCATAGGTATAAACCTCTTCTGCCCATTTCTTGAGTGCATCCGCTTTGGAAAGCACTTCTGCGACCTCGTCATCTGACATAAGATCTGGTTTTTTAAATTCCATCTGGGCGAGTCTCAGGTATTCATCTGCCCTTGCACGGCAGGTGAATCTTGCCTTACAGAATCTGCAGTGGTCTCCGGCTTTGAACTCTCCCTCTCCGGCAAGTGCCTTTGCAGCTCCCGGCTCGAACACATTTTTTCCCCATGCAAAAAGGTCTTCTGCCGATATCTCCCATGTTGAAAAATGCTCGATTCTCGGCTGGACAATGGTAAGTTCCACGGTGTCAATGTCATATAGGAAACCAAGCATATCAAGGACTCCCAGTCCGTAGATCATAAGCTGGACATTTCTTTCTGCATCGACCATCACGCCCTTACCAAGTTTCAGGTCAATGACATGAATCTTATGGTTGTCAGCAACAATCATGTCAGCCGTTCCAAAGCAGTCCTCCACACGCTCTGCCAGACTGACTTTCTGTTCTACCCCGAAAAACGGAGTATCGCAGTCCGCTCTTGCCTGTTCTATCTGGCTGATGACATATTCAACGTAGTTTTCCACGGCTTCCATAAGCTCGTCCGAATAATAATCTGATACCGGACGCTTGGTTCTCTTCTTCAGATATTTGTTTATCAGATGCTCCGCCATTGTGTGTCCCGCAGAACCCTCTGCTGCAAAGGGTGACTGCTCGTCCGGAAACTGCTCCTCCAACAAAAGTGATGGAGGGCAGTTCAAATATCTTTTACCGGATGATGGGGAGAATCTTGCATGCGCCCCCATTAAAGCACCTGCGCTTTCTCGTACAGTTCCGGCAATTTCTCATCCGGGATATCCGACAGTTTCTCATAGCCCATCTGCTCGATTAAGTTCTTGACCTCAGAAGTCTTTCCTTTTCTGGATTTTTCCGTAAGGAATGCACGGACCGTTTTTAAATCGACCTGTGTTTCTTCCTTTGGTGTGTCCGGCACACTCTCTTTCTTCTTTTCTGCCTTCTTTACAGGCTTTGCTTCTTTCTCAGGTGCTTTCTCCTGTGCAGCAACCATCTTTCTGATTCCTGCTGCAATCTGTTCATATCCTTCTGCCATCTGCAATAATCCTTCGCTCATCGCTGTCTCCTTTCAATTTTCACATCGCCAGTATAAATATCTGACTTATTTACGCTTCGCTGATATCCACCAAAATCCATCAGAATGTGGTACGGATATTCTTTTACAACTGTTGTTATTTTTCTTCCTTTTTGGGAGATGACCGTAAGCCTGTCCCCTTGATAAAGTCTGTAGCAGACATTCACTATTCCTGACATGGCGGACCTCCTATTTCAGCACCTTCAGATTCCTGATAGTGCTTCTGTATCTGACATCAGCCCTTTCATCTACCGGAATGGTTTTGATATTCACGGGATTAAAGTCCTCATCGTAAAGTCTGACTGGCTTGCGTGTTTCTTTTGCGTGATCCAGTTCAAACTTCATGCCTTCGGTAATATCAAATCCGAATACATATACCTCATCGCACATATCCATGAGTTCAAGACCCATTGCGATGCCTGTCATTCTTTCATTTGGAATTTTTTCATCAAGGAATGCTGGAAAATAGAGATGTGGGACAATCGGAATATCCCCTGACATAACAGTAATCCTTGCATAGGTTACCGCCTTCTTTTTGTTCTCCTCGATATTGCCCCGATAAGGACTGCAGATAAATACTTTTTTAATCATAATAAATTCTTCCTTTCTACATTCGGCTCTCATGGCCGTGGGGTTCTCGTCAATATTGTTCATGGACAGCAGACCGTCATCTGCTTGTCCTAGACTGCAGGACTGTATTTGTTAGAGCCGTATTCACGGAGCATCTGGTCAATCACCTTTTTCTGTTCATCATCTGCCTTGTCCATCAACTGTTCCAAAACAGTCATCTGATCTTTGGACAGAATATTTTTATGTGGGTGATACCAGTCAGCGATACGGACGCCGCCTCCGTTACCTCTAGTCGTTTCCAGAGGATACTCAGCCGTGAGTATAAGAATGTCATTTCGGATAGTTCTATCCGTAACACCAAGCTCTGCTGCCAAGACCTGCATATTTTCCTGTCTTCGTGCGACCATAATTCGCATAATCTCTGCTCTTCGCTCATTTGCACTCACGGCTTTTCACCTCCTTTCGTCCTCGTCTGATATGAATATAAATTTCAAATAGGAAGACTAATTTCCGATTTGAAATATTTCTCTAATTTTTTTCCTATTTCTTTATTCGCTTTTTCATCTGACACTTTTCTGCTTTTTGCAAACACGAATAAAAATTTCCTATATTAATTATGAAAGATATTTTTTATCTTCTTTTTACAGAGATATCCTGTCAGCTGATATTCAGATGCTTATAAATCTGTTATCAGTTCTGTAAAAATCTATTTATCAAAGATTTTTCTGAAATCATCTGGTGAAAATAATATGGTTTTGCACATTCAAAGCAGAATAAAAAACAGCCACTAAGATCTCTGATTTTGACAGTGTTCTCCACATACATTTCTGTTGAAAAGAAACTGTAATATCAGCACATCTTAGTGGCTGTTTTTACAAGCTCGTCCATATTATATTTTTTATTACTGCTTTGACTGATCATAACCGCCAATCTCTATTGGTATTTCTTCCTTCGTAACCTTGCATTTATGAAGCACAGTAATACTGGCTTTCACTGGTTCTTTTGTTTTACATACAAAGCAATGCTTGTTATAAGGGCATTTCCTTGTGCATCTATGTATGATTTCCATCGACAATCACCTCCACCATTCGACAAAATATATTATAATTTTATAATATTCATGTTTCAGGAATTATATGCCGTTTCTGACAAATTTTTCATATTGTATCATTCTTGTTCTTTTGTTCGCTAACTTGCTAACACCAAAGGTAAAAAAATATGCGGACTGCGTAATCCGCATACTTTCTAAGCCTGTTAATAATTACACACAAATCCGCAATAGATAGCATTTAAAACATCCGTGCTTAAAACAAATTCTCTTGGTATATATCCGAGATTTTTAAGTCTGTATCCTGCTGCTTCAAATGAAACATTAAATACAGATGCCACCTTGTCTGCAAGAGCATAATAGTAAAAATCATGCTCAAGATCAGTCCGGACATAATTATCCGCAACCATCCTCACCATTGATGCTGGCATGAGCATTGCAGATGATAACGCATTAGCCTGCCATTCCATCCAGTCCCTGTCTGTCCAAGTTGTATTCTGCGCACAATCAAGTTTCTTTGTATCAACCCTGCATTGCACCATTGCTGGATGCGACATCCCATTTAAATCCCATATAGTAAGCTGGTCTGGATCATAAGCAAAATATTCCTTATGCAGGAACTCATGTCCTGCTTCATGCCCCATCGTAAATCGATATCTGTGTTCCTGATTATTTTCCAAAAGAGTCCTGTCTATGATAACCGTATGTGCTTTTGCACTTATGTATTCAGCACGATTCGTTGAGGGATCATACACAGGTACTTTATCCGTATCATTAAATACTGTCATTCCCAGATAGACACCACAATGAGACAGGTACTGAAAGTCCTGTTCCATCCCCAGATAGTCCTGTGCCAACAGATCAATGTCTATCTCTTGTGGGGATTTCAATGCTTCCGGCATAAAATCTCCGACAATATTTTCTCCTATCGTATCAATCTCTTTTTTACTTAAGACTGGCGCCCCAGATTTCTTTCTAATAATATCAGGTCTATACATATATAGGTTCTTACCCCTTTCGCTTTCTCAGTTCCTCCACAAACTGGTTCCATTCTTCTTCTCCTGCATCCAGATCCCTAGCCGTCCTGAGTGCTGCACTAACATAGTCCCTCTCCATAATATACTCTGGAAGATCCGGTGCTACTGCATTTCTCTTTTTTCCGGCTAAGTCAAGCATCTGCTCGTTTTCTTCTTTAGACAAATTGAGTATTTTTGCAAGTTGTGTGAGTTTTTCCATATCGAAGGGGTTGCGTCTGTCTTTTTCCACATCTGTTAAAAAAGGGGCTGATACGCCAAGTAAATCTGCCATCTTTCTCAATGTGAGTTTTTGTTCAACTCTCTTCTTACTTATAAATTCTCCAAAATTCGCATACATCATAATTCTCACCTTTTCTCTTATTTAACTATTCTACTTTTCATTTAATCTTTTACATTTAGTAGGTGTTAATTTTTTAGCACGCTTGCTTGTTCGCTAACTTGCTAATATCAGTATATAAAAAATGAAGGGGAATGTCAACATATTTTTTGTATTATCCCCTTCTGTCACTCTAGTGATAATAATCATACGGTGAACGATGTACCGTTTTATTATTTTTTTTCTTTGTGAATGGATGCTTGTGCATCTTCTTCGCTTGCAAAAAGTCTGCTGCCTCTGACCTGAATACCTCCGTCTGTTCCAAACCGGATAATATAAAAATCTCCACTCCGCTTTACTACTGTTGCTTCACGGACTATCCGGTTACTTTCGACAATATACACTGTCGAATCAATTTCAAATGTCATGTAACCATCGCCTCCTATCATTCGGCTGATAAAGGGAAAGAGAACCAACCTCTATGTATTCTCTGCGATATAAATCCTACTGTAGCGATGTTTACATTATACGAACATTTGTTCTACTTGTCAATAGTAACTGCTATTTGAAATAAAACGAAGCATTTTTCTTTGTTTTTACTGTATACTGTTTGCCTGTGCTATCTTTTACGAAAAATACAAGCGGCTTATTCTTGCAAATATTATCTTTGTTTGATTCCAAAAATGTTTGAAAACGTTCTATCTGCCACTGCAGATCAATTGATTCTTCGACATCTAATACCTGTGGAAGTTTCGTATATGCTAATTTTTCCATTCCTTTCACATCAGGCGGAGGCATTACAATGGCACTGCCTTCATTCAAATGCACTCCCCATGTCTGAATAATCACTTTGCGGTTTCCAACATTTGTAACACTCAGACCAACAAATTTTAAAGATGCTCCTGTGTTTGGATTGTACAATTGAAAATTATCAGTAAACTCCAAACTCAGTTTTTTCTTCTGACTGTACTTTGTCTGCCATAATGCCACAATAACGGCTGCCGTTGTTGCTGTTGCACCTAATGTGGCTCCTATCGCACCAAAAGCTGTCCAGAACAAGTTCCAATCCATCTAACTTTCTCCTTTCCGCAGTAGAAAAATTTATGTTTCAGTATTTATCACAGTTTTGTCTGAAATGTCCTCAGATATGGAATCTTTAAATTTACTGAAAATAAACTCGCAGACATCCAATGCATTTAACAACTGGACACAATCAACCCTTGTTGTTTCCCTACAGCATCTTCCATGTAAAAGCCATGTCCTATCCAAATAATCAGGTTCTGGTTCAGACTCTTGTTCCATATCTAACGGAAGATTACCAAAGCAAAACAACCTGTTGGTATACTCCTCAAGAGCTGGATAAAAATTAAGAATATAAAATCTTTTTTCTATAAAGCCTGTCGCATTCTCATAATCCTTGTTCTTCTGTATCGAATATCCGTAACTTGAATATTTATCTTGATATCTAAGTCTCTGATTTTTTGCATTCTTTTTAGGAAATTCCACTAGATTAGAAATCCTTATTTCAAATAAAATTGTAAGGTACAGTGCCGCTGTCATATACTCTTTATTATCAAATGCCTTTATACCATTCTGGTAATAGGTAATATACGGTTTTTGAATGTAAACTCGACTAAGTATATTCTTTATTTTTTTTATGACTTTTTCATCATCTTTTTCAAAGAACTCCATTATTTTCTCTGGAGAATCAAGAATATATTCACTCCATTCCGCAATATGCTTTGGTTTTCCATGTTCTGATGGAATCCAGCCGTTTCTCCCTAATTTACGGCTTCGCTCTATTTCTTTTGAAAACTTTTGTTCAAATTCCTCTTCTGTAATTCCTTCTGTCTCTCGTACAACCTTTACATATTCTCTAAATTTATCTGTCATTAAGAATAAATTAGAATTTGTTATAAGTCTTTCTTGCAATGTCATTAAGTCACATGGTACAAGTTTCTTTAGCTCTGTAAGTCTTTTCTCCATTTTACTGAAATCAATCTGTGGAATAGAATAACCTGACATTTTTTCCTGTATCTTTTTTAGGTTTTCATAGGTTTTCTCATCTAATCCTGCATTTTTCAACCATATCACTCCCCTATAACTTTAACTGAGAAATGTCCATCTTTTTTTCTGATAAATAATACTCATATAACTCTGTTGCCGGAATCAATCTAATTTGTATGTTTTTCAATCCAAGTGATTCCAGCATCTGCATTTTTGCTAAGCCCTTTGGCACAATCTTTTCACTCTCTGTCGGCATCAGAAAACAGTTTCTTACCTCAGTTATATGATGTATCTTAATGAAATCCTGATATGCTAATTGATACAAATACTGTTTCGTAACATCTCCTACTCCCGGATTTCCACGCAGTGACTTCCCTTTTTCTAACTGTAGGTTATAATATTTTGCATCAAATATAATAAACCAGTCTTTGCCATCTATACACGGAATACTAATCAAATCGGGAATCAGCGTATCTGCTGCCTTTGCTTCTGTATCTTCTCCCTGCCATATCGGTTTTTCAATAATATCTATTAGTTTTTGCTTTCGCTCTGTTTTTCCCTGATATTTCTCGGCAAGCGGCACAGACATCTCCAGTTTTCCAAGAGAAGTATTGAGTTTGTTATCAAACACCTCCGCACAGGCTTTTTCCCATACTGCGTGATATGCAGTAGTACCAAACATACTTATGCCATCATTTTCATCAAGCATTTTTCTGTTTTGGGATATATACGCATATAATGTTTTGAGAAGAATCTGCCTGTGAGTATTGAATTGAAGATTCAGTTCTTTCATAATTCTTTCAAGAACATAGTCCCTATCCCCAAAATCATCCAAAGACTCCTCTGATAATTTTATACTGTCAAAATCAAACAAAGGATTTAACTGTGCATCCTCCAACTGCTTAGAGCATTCTGTCAGAACACACTCATGTAGCCGTTTGAAATAATCCATATCATCCTCAACAGATTTTTGTGTATAAAGTTCCATGTAATAAGGTTTATTGTTCTCAATTAATGCAAAACTCTCATCAATGGTCTTGCCCCAGAGTATTTCTCCCTCACCATTTATCTCGATGATATCCTCACTATTTGTATAAATGCCATACTCATAATAATCGTTAATAAGAAACAGTATAACCGCAAGAATATTAAAACTACGGTTATCCCCATCCCCATTAAAGATATTTATTATCTGCTCTTCCGAACGGCTGTATCGTTCTAAGACCTTAACTACCTGCTTCATCTCATCCAATACACCCTCATCCTTTTTTGAAAGAAGGTACTTTGGATATACTTTGACGACACGGCTTCCACAAGTGATAATCCCTACATATGTGAACACATACAGGCAGTCACCACTTTCTGCAGTTTCATCTGTGATTTCCACATCATCTTCAACTAGGTCTGACATATTAAGCTGCTCATCACTATTTTTTACGCTTTTCAGTACCCCGTATGCCTTAAGGTTTTTTATAAATCTCTCTACTCCTTCTTCATCAAATGAGAATTTATTCTTAAGGTCATTTTTAGTATATCTTTTTTGTTCCCTGACATATTTTGAAACAACCCTCATTACACATCATTCCTTTATTTATCATAATAATCGTTTTCAAAGTCCTCGCCAAAAATTCCCATTCCCTTTTCATCAAAGGCATCGCATACGGATGAATATTTACTGCTGTCACAACCGTCAAAAAACTTGTGCTTTCCCTGTTTCACTGCATCCTCATATAAATACATAATTACCTTGCTCTTAAATGCTTCTATAAATTTTGCAGTATCAATAATCATACCAGTCTCATCTGATGCAATGAGCTTTGTTGACAGGAAAAACGGTCCCATTAGTTTGTCTTCGTTTACCTTGAATTTATCAGACGACATCTTATTATTGATTGCTTTTCTGAGTCGATTCCATTCTATCGGTTCTTCTCTGCCCGCAATTTTAATTTTTCCCGTGCCGGAAATTTTCTCCTCATTCTTGTTAATACCGAGATATTCAAAATTCCATCTTCTCTTGAATGCGGTATCCATTGGAAATACTCCCTGATCTGCACTATTCATTGTTGCCCATATAAACATATTGTTTGGAATACGGATTCTTTTATAATCCGCTGGGTTTCCACCAAGTACTTCAGGTTTTGCCAGATACTTTTGTATATCTTCTGAAGCCTGTATTTCATATTCGCTGATGCCATCGTCATCTCTGTCAAGCAATTGAAAAACATCGCCGAATACTGCTGCTACCTTTGCTCTATTTATCTCCTCGATAAGCAGCAAATATGGTTGTGGATTGTCTGTTCTCGCATTCTTAAGCGCCTCTGCATATACACGCATAAAAGGTCCCGGCACAAAATCATATCGTATGTCATCATTATCACCCATGACAGGTTTATATGTACCTACAAACTGTGAATATGAATAATCTGGATGGAATGTAATGCGCTCATAGTACCCTGTTGTTCCATCCATAATTTCCTTGCTGTCTTTCTTCAATTCAAAACTTTTTCCTGTACCAGGAGCACCAAATAAAATACGGTTTCGCTCATACTGCTTTTTAAGTCTCTCATCAATCTTCGTATTAAATACTATTGGCATAGATGCTTCACTGTATTCTCTATCTGCCTCTGTAATTGTAGCTAATTCCGCATATAAATCTCCATCATTTACATATGCATAGGTAATTGTTGCCACGTATGACTGACTGGCATTAACAAGATTTAATACGCTCAATATAGGTGATACATAGAAATCATTTGTTCTTTCGATTCCCTTACCGCCTAACCACCATTTGTCATTTGATACGAATTTATATAACAATTCACAATTCCGATTAGCAATATCTTCTTGCTGACCTAAACTTAGCAGATAATCTTTCATGATTTGTTTGAATTTTCCAGAAAAATCTATGCCGTCTGGGCTTTTTAAATTTTTATATATTTCTTTCTTTTCGAGAATCTTTCCGTTGCTTCCTAAAAAAACACTTTCATTATCATCAATTACTTTTTCAGTGTAATTTCTGTATTTTATAATTTCTTTTATCAACTCGACTGGATATGTTGCAAGAACAAACCATTGATTTGGTAAGTATACTTTCAATCCTGCTGAAGTTGTAATAATAGCCGTGTTTTTTAAATACTCTATCGTGTTGCCTCCAGCAGATATATTTTTTGCAAAAGCATCTCTAAACCCCTTACTCAGACTAACATCCTCATAACTAAATTCAGTTTGAACCGCACTTTTAGTTTTTTCCACAAGTTCACCTAAATCTTGCAATACCATATTGTTATCATTCATTCGTCAAATCACTCCTTTACTGGTAAAGACAACATCTCTTCTCTGATTCGTTTTGCTACTGCACGAATAACCGGAACAGCAACAGAATTCCCGAATTGCTTATATGCTTGAGTATCCGAAACTGTTATAATAAATTTTTCAGGAAAACCTTGTAACCGTGCACATTCTCTCGGAGTAAGTTTTCTCGGATTTTTATCTGGTCCTTGGTCAATTAAAATTTCACTTCCGTCCTTGTAGTAACGAGCACTAATAGTATTTGTATATTCAGATTCTTCATTGAATAATGAATAACCAAATCCATTTCCTTTTTTCTTGTGTTCTTTTTTTCTTCGCTGATGCCCCTCCCATAATGCATCGCTTATAGTATATTTTTCATCAACGTCATGTTCTAGAATATCACCTAATCTAGTTTTTTCATAAGTAGGAGTCGGAAATTTAAATTCATAATCATCGGAAATATTATAGTATTCTTTATTTAGACCAACTATATAAATTCTTTCTCTATTCTGCGGGACACCGAAATCTCCTGCACGAAGTACCTCGTAATTAACGTAGTAATTTAGTGCATTCAAATGTTCAATTATTACTTTTAATGTTCGCCCCTTATCATGTCCTTTTAACTGTTTTACATTTTCCAACAAAAAGGCCTTTGGTCTTTTTTCCTTTAGGATTCGTTCAATCTCAAAAAATAAAGTCCCTCTAGTATCAGAAAACCCTTTTTTCAATCCCGCTTGTGAAAAAGGCTGACATGGGAACCCGCCAAGTAAAATATCAAAATCAGGTATTTTTTTTTCGTCTATTTGGGTTATATCTCCATCTGGTTCTTCACCAAAATTTACCCTATATGTCTTTTGTGCAAACTTATCCCACTCAGACGTAAATACACATTTTCCTCCTAACTCCTGAAACGGAATCCTTATTCCCCCTATTCCGGCAAACAGATCTATAAATCTGAATTCCGCTTTTTCATCATTTGCTTCAAACGGTGTTTTTTCCGCAAATTGCAAAATTGTTTTGTATACTAATGCAGACGGAGCAGATTCTCCATTTTCCCATCTGCGCAATGTTCTGTCTCCGTTTCTTCCCATTCCAAGTGCATCGGCAAAATCTTTCTGCGTGAGTCCTAATTTCTTTCTTTTTGCCTTTATTGCTTCGGACGTATTCATCTTAATATCTCCTTTGTCTCTTTTATAGGTCAATCTGTCCTCATTTTATCACATTTCATTCAAAATTGGAACAGTTAAAATCAAAATTTTAAGTCAAAATGGCCAAAATTATATACATTCATCATTAAAACTGTTATAATTATAATATTATGCAGAAAAGGAGGATTTGATATGTCGTTCATAGATGACTTAAGAGATGTGCAAAATAAAACACGCAAGGATATCTCTCAGTCGCAACTTATCTTTGATGAAACCATACGCAGAAGCGGTTTTTTCGGTACATCCGCACAAACTCAATATAATCATATCTATGATATATTGGCTGCTCGTGATAGAGTTCATGCAGATATAGTCACAGCCGGACTTAAAGAAGACGTCAAGGTTACCGGAGCTGTTACGGAACTAATCTGTAAAATAGCTCTTGAGGCAAGTGCTCCAACCCGATATGACACTCTTCCCAAGACTTGGGATTGGATTGGCGACTTTGCAATTATGGGATCACCTTTTAATCTATTTGTCTCTGTAAAAAGCTACAAAGCAAAAGAACGATTGATTGTTAGTGGAACAGGTCAAAATGCAGCACCTGTTGTTGGATACGGATTATTTGACGACCCATCGGAATGGTCTCCTGACAGAGTCAAACAATATAAACAACGCGGCTTTGTTGCAATATATATGCCCAAAAGCCTGTATGATACACTTGCTGCAATGACTGCTTTAACCCCAGGATTACCTCCTAGACTAACCCGAAAATATTCAACTTCAAACGGATATCCCGCAACAAGCATTAAAAATATTTATGACAGACCCCTTCTTCGAAAATTAGAAGATTTTGATGATGATATTGCACGTGTATGTATTCAAGGTAATTATACTCTTGATCTTTCAATTTATTAATATACTCAAAAAATGCAAGACAGTCTTTTACCAACTGTCTTGCATTTATTCGTCATCCATCATCAAATCAAAAATAGTTTCTTCAATTACCCTAATACATTCATCAGTTTTTTTCTTTATATCACTGCCCCAAAACCTTATGACTGTCCATCCCTTAAATAAAAGTGCCTTATTTACTTCATCATCATGCTCCCTGTTTTTTCCAATCTTTTTTATCCAAAATTCCGCATTTTTTCCCTTTTCTAATCTTGGCTTTAAAACCTCCCAATCCTTTCCATGAAAAAACTCGCTATCACAAAAGATTGCGATTTTATATTTTGTTAATACTATATCCGGAGTTCCTGGCAGTTCTTTATAGTTTTTTCTATATCTGATTCCATTCTTCCACAATGCTTTTCTCAAAATTACCTCTATCGATGTATCTTTTGATTTGATATTAACCATGTTCTTATGTCTCTGCTCCGGTGTCAAACAATCCACACATATCACCTCGTCACAAAAACTATTTTAATCCTTCATACCATTTGGTAAATAGTTCACGATGATTATATTTTTCAAACCATTCTTTTGTCAGTAAAACATTATATTTCCCAAATGTAAGAATCACCTTTCTTGGTGTATAATATCTTTGCATTCCATTAAGATAATGTGGCTTTTCTTCATCTGGGTTATATAATTTAAAAAATGCTACATTTGAGTTTTGCAAATTAAACAGTTCTTTTTTATTACACTCAACCGGATTCAATAATACTTGCATCTGCTCATCTGAAAATATGTATCCGGATGCCTCTAGATTTCTCATGGCTTGCAATATGAAATCCCCAACTCCGATATTTCCTTCTGGTAAGTCAGGAATTTGCGTATTTTGAACCACTTCTCCTAAATTGTCTTCTTCAACATTCTCTGCAATGGTTCTCGGTTCAAAAACTTTATATCCTAATGCACCTAATACCAATTCTGCTTGATCTATATACTCTTCTAATTCACTTTCTTTTTCTTCCGTAACTGTTCCGATGGTAGGTTCATTTCCATTTTGTACTTGAAACCTTCCGGCATCCAATGCTTTATTATAAAAACGATTTTCTAAATAAGAAATATCTGTTCGTCCAAGCGAATTATCTTTCCTTGTAAATATTACAACCTCATCCCAACAGTCCTTATATTTATCATTTTCATGGTCAAGTATCCTTTGATGTATACCCTTCCCATTTTTTCTAACTTCCGCTTGACCCACATATACCATACTATTACCAAACAGGAAGTAAACTCCGCTTTGCTTAAATGCTTCTAGTTCTTTGCATTCATCCAAGAGTCCTCTTGGAATTTTATAAGCGATTCCATTCCAATTGGTTATTGTCGCTTTTATCTTTCCATTAGCTACGCCATCAATAAGGTAAACACTAATCACTTTTCCTCTTGCCACTTCATCACTTCCTTAGTACACATAATTGATAATAATTTTAGCAGCTTTAAACGAGTCGGTCAAGGCACTTCATCAGACTTCTGCATCCCATATTTCATTTGCTTTTGTAATAATCAATCTCCCATCCTCGCACCTAACTGTTATCTCATCCCCGATATCAAATCCAAGTTCTGCCAGCCATTTCCCCTTAAGGACAATGCTTGGTGTTCTCCTATACTGATATCCACTTGCTTCGTAAACTTTTATATCTCTATATTCTTTATATGCCATAAATACCTTTCCTTTCGCCAAATAATATACTTTCGCTATTTTATTGGTCTTTCGCTGAATTATTGATAGTTTCGCCATTTTTTATTGTTTCTGTGATTACCCCCTTGAACAAGGGAAACGACAACGAGGTAAAATATTCTCGTCCAAGTACACTTTTTGAATGTAAATTTTAGCGATATGTATTGATAGAAATGCCGTGTTTATGCGGTCTTTAGGGATTAGGGGGATACCCAAGTTTCGTGTCTTAACACCGCTGATCGCTAACAGATGACCAATGCCGTTTTGCTGATATAGCTGTTTGATGTCTGAGGGAAGTTCTGTTTTTTGACCCAATAAAACAGCTTGCATTATACCGGCTTGCTTATCAGGCAGGCCGGATTCTATCGAAGTTGATAATTGATGTCTGATTTCATCCAATTTTGTAAACAATATGTTAGAATGGCCGGATACCACTTCGATCTGATCAGCGTATAATTGATAATAGAAGTTTAGTTCTCGATAATATTGTTTTTGGTCAAATTCGCCCGGATTGGATGCCGTGGCAAAATTTTTCAGGGTGCCGAAACACTGTATCGTATTACCGGGAATAAGTGATGAAGTTTGATCTGAATAAACGATCATATTGGAAAAATTATATACTTTCTGTCCGGAAATATGGACAGATACTTTTTTAAGATATAAACGATTGGATGAATCAGTAGACTCTGCACGATAATAAATCCCCTTTATGCAAGCATTTATCTTATCATTATTTTTAGTGAGCAATGCCTCATACGGATAATTCTTCTGCCATTGTTCCTGCATGTGCGTGGCATGAAACCAGACCAACAGAAACATACAGATCGTACAGATCCAAACACAGGGTCTGCGAATATAAATCACCTCTTTAGAATCACTGGACAAGATCAAGATTTCTAGTAAATACATCTCCAAATGGCATAGAATCGTTATAGAATAATTCCTGTTTGCCGTTGATACTAAATTGCACTTTTGTAATATCCGGCAGTTCGATCAATGTATTAACGACAGAATAAATAGCCACTTCTGCTGTAATCCCGTCCGGTTTATTTAAAAACTGTTCTGAAAAATCAACATAACAGGTATGTTCTTTCAGGGTAACTTTGTTAAGGATCGTATCCTTAGGAATTGTTGCTTGTATATCTTTGGATGAAACGCCGTCAATCGTTGATGGTCCCTTTAGAAGCTGTTCAATGACTAGTTGCTCTAACGGAATTGTCGCATCATATGTGATCTCAACAGGTACTTCAACAAGCTTATCTCCTTTTCGAGATGCAAAATACATATTTACGGTTGCAGTCTGACGATATTTGGAACCGCTGTCTGTATTATCAATAAAGCTTTCGGCAGTCATATATCCGATGGAATTCATATTCGAATCGGTCAAAGGTTGCCCTGCCACGTAAAATTGCACAGCACGAACACCTTTAGACTGGCAGAGTGTTTTAACGATCGCAGCACGGCGCAAAATCTCATTAACACCGGAATAATTGCCATAGGAAGCATCTAAGTAAAGTGTCAAGTCTCCGTTGTTATCAAGAATAAAGTCATCAACAGATACATTGGCCGGAATAGCCTTTTTCATAGATACATCAGAAGGCTCTTTTTGAAGGTTGTGTAGTAATTCCTTGATAAGAGCTTCTCCTTTCTTATTTTTGGGAGAATATTTCTCATAAGTCATTTTCGTTTCAGCGGCGTTTATGCAATAAATATAGTATCCGGTATACTCCTTATGAGGGCGTGCGTGTACGAAAAGAAATGCCCAGACCAATATAGCGATCACAAGCAGAACGACCCATGGGACAAAATGATATTTATGTGTTGTAACAATGGTCTTTTCTTCCACGACCTCACCTCCAATTTTTTGTCATATGATCAGACAACATAAGTCAATGGGATACGCACCGTAAAGGTAGAACCCTCTTTTTCTTTACTGTGCAGTTTGATCGAGCCGCGGTGCAGCAACACAGTACTTCGTGTTAAGGATAAACCAAGTCCGGTTCCACCGGTATCACGGGATCTGGCCTTATCAACACGATAAAAACGATCAAAAATTTTATCTTGCACATCTTCCGGAATACCGACACCGGAATCTTCTATTTTGACATAGAAAAATTTATGATCGGCATTGAGGGTGACGCGCACCCAGCCATCGTCATAATTATACTTGATCGCATTTTCAATCAAATTATTCAATGCGATCGACAGTTTTACCTCGTCAACATCTGCCATTATCGGTCGAAAACTCTCATAGATCAATTCGATGTTACGTTCTGCAGCAATCGGTCGTAAGCGCTTTAGCAACTGTTCGATCAAATCGTTGATACTGATATTGACAATATTCATTTCTGCAGTATTTTTATCAAGTTTTACCATTGTGAGGAGATCGTTGATGATATTTGTCATACGTTCGATCTCATGCGTGATATCCACCAAAAATTCACGATATAATTCTTCCGGCATACCTTCTTGAGAAAGCAGGGAATCTGACAATACCTTCATAGATGCTAATGGTGTCTTTAATTCGTGAGACACATTAGAAGCAAAGTTTTGTTTTGCTTCATCCTGCTGCCTGATAACATCGATCATGCGGTTAAAAGATTCTGAAATTCGTTCAACCTCGGAGTAAGTATGCACATCTAACTTAGTGTCCATATCTCCTGCGGCAATGTCATCAATAGATTCTGTAACACGCTGTAATGGTCTGGTGATCAAAACTGAGTAACCAAACGCAAGAAACATGATAACGATTGCGATTGTTAATATCAAAATAATGCTGCGTCGGTTGATCACATTTGCAGTTGTACGAAAATTCTTGGTGGAAAAAGTCAAAATGATCGCACCGGTCGTCTGTTCAGTAGACGCGTTTACGATCGGCATCGTAAGCTGTACGTAGTCACCGAGATCATTTACGTAACGTTTTTCATGATCAACAAAGCAACGAACTACTTCTGAGGAGATCATCGTTTTGCCAACTTCCAGATTAAACGTATCTGTTACGACAGACAGATCCTGATTGATGATCAAAACACGCCCCTGATAGATGGTTGCAATAGATTCCGCTTCCTGTTCAACTTCAGGTGCCTCCTGTCCGGTAAGATATTCAGAACTGTTAACAAGGTTACTGAGGACGGTTCCATAAGATTGAATCTCATCCGTTCGTTGAGAGATCAGTCTTTTCTCGTAAGAATTAATTAGAATATTCGAAAAAAAGATGACCGGTATCAAACCAATCACCACCAGTACGGCAAACAATTGCACCCGCATACTGCGGATCTGCACTAGTAATTCTTTTCCTCGCTCAAGCAAAATGATTCCTCCAAACGGCTGTCAGGCCACAAAATAGTAATACATACGGCTGGATATGCCTATCGTTGGAAATAATAGCCAACACCCCATTTGGTATGGATATATTTTGGTGCACTTGGGGTTGTTTCAATTTTTTCTCGAAGTCTTCGAATATGTACATCGACGGTTCTGACATCACCCGGATAATCATATCCCCAAACGGTATTGAGAAGTTCTTCACGACTATATACTTTATTAGGGTGAAGCATTAAAAGTTCCAACAGGTCGAATTCCTTTGCCGTCAGATTCACTTCTTTGTCATCAATGTAACCTCTACGGCTGTCCAGATCAATGCGAAGTGATTCAAATGAAAGTACCTTTTCAGGCTCTTTGGCTGTTTTGGAACTGCTTCGGCGAATAATAGCACGGATCCTTGCCTTTACTTCCAAAATGTTAAAAGGCTTCGTAATATAGTCATCCGCACCATACTCCAGCCCCAGGATCTTATCCATATCTTCACCTTTAGCAGTCAGCATAATGATAGGAACATCCGAAGATTCACGAATCTGCTGGCACACTTCAAAACCTGTAAGTTTTGGCAGCATCACATCTAATAATATGACATCATATTGATTGGAGGATGCAAGTGAAAGAGCTTCCTCACCATCATAAGCACAATCAACTTCCATGCCGTCCTGTTCCAAGCTAAAACGAATTCCCTTAACAATTAACTTTTCATCATCTACAACCAATACTTTCTTTGCCATATTTCCCTCACTTTCGACGTTAAACATAAACGTCTCTCTTTATTTCAAATAGTTATTTTGTTTTTGATCTTATCGAAGACACCATTTTTGATCCCGGATATATTCATAATATCCTCGATCTTTTGGAAACTGCCATGCTCCGTGCGATAGGCAACGATAGCGTTTGCCTTGGATTCCCCAATTCCAGGCAACGATAACAATTGCTCTTTCGTAGCTTTGTTGAGACTGATCTTGTCCGACGAAGTGGCAGATGCAGTCTGTGCATCGGATTCTGCGCGTGGTTGATCCTTTGCTGTCTTTGATCGGCGCGGAATCTCTATCTGCTCTCCATCCTGAACGAAACGAGCCTGATTGACGGCATCGGTGTCTGCTTTTTTGGTTAATCCTCCTGCAGATGCAATAACATCGCAGATGCGGACAGACTCACTAAAACGATATACGCCAGGGTGCTTCACGGCACCACAAATGAAAACGGCAATCTCAGACGAATCCGTATTCACAGGCTTAGATGTATCACCAGCCGGAGCGCTGCTTTCTGATACGGATGCCTGAAAATTTGATTCTTTCGTAACCGGATCTTGCCCTTTTGTATACCAAAAGCCTGCGCCAAATAGTATGGCACCACAAATAATCCAAATGATCCATTTTTGTTGTTTCATAACATTACCTCCTGCGAATTAGCGGGCAGGAATGTCTGATAAATATCGAAAATACGCAAATTATACATATTTACGGATAGAATGTATGTCTTTCGAACCTTCCTCTATTCTAACGAATCTTTTTCATAATTACAAGTATAAGAATCTACAAAAATTCTTACATATTTCTTACTATTTTTGACAGACAACGAGCGGATACGTCTGTCAAAGGTATGGTTGCTTATTGTAGGTCATCTGCTCATTTTCCAAACAGTTCATCCCATTTAAAAAGCATGATACCGCCGATCATTACAGCAATGCCAAACAGTCTTGTCCATGCAAATCCTGCTTTTGTGGTGCCAAATAGACCAAACAATGAGATAATATATGATACGATCAATTGTGCAGAGACAATAAACATCGTAGCCTTCGCAGGTCCCAGCTGATTGATCGCAACAATGACGGTATATGTGATAAATGCACCAATGACACCGCCAAGAAGCATATACCATGGTTTTACCTGTACAATGCCTGAGAGGGAACCTTCTTTACCAGTCACAAACCAGGCTGCCACACATATGACAAAAGCAGTGAGCTGAACAAAACCTGCAGCTACCCATACACCGGCCTGTTTGGTCACTTCTGCATTAAAAACCCCTTGTATACTCATTAACATACCGGATAATAGACCTATCAACATTCCTAACATAGAAATTCTCCTTTCTTCTACCAAAGCAACGAGAGCCGGACGAAATTCTGCCCGACTCTTCGTGAGAGTTCTATATTAAGTTGTTTCCCAATTTGCGGTGCTCTATTCGGATAAAACGTCATCTAATACGTTGATCATTTTATCAATATGCTCTTTTTCGACAATAAGTGGCGGCACAAAACGTATAATATTTGTACCTGCACTGATCAGAACAACGCCTGCTTGCAAGGCTTTTGCAACTACGTCTCCAGCCGGGATCGTAAGTTCCATCCCCTGCATCAGACCAAGGCCACGCACCTCTTTGACTTTATCCGGATGTGCTTCTGCCAAGGCTTCTAACTTTTCTGTCAGATATGGTGCAATCTCATTAACATGATCCAAAATGTGCAATTTATCATATTGATGAAATACTTCGCAAATGGCAGCAGTTGCGAGCGGATTACCGCCATAAGTAGTACCGTGATCCCCCGGTACCATCGCAACGGCATATTTTTCTGTGGCAGCGAAGGCTCCAACCGGAACACCACAACCTAATGCTTTGGCTGTAGTCAAAATATCCGGTGTCACACCATAATGCTGATAGGTGTACATTTTGCCGGTACGCCCCATACCACACTGGATCTCATCAAAGATCAATGCGATATCTTTTTCATCGCAGAGTGTACGCAGGCCTTTGATAAACTCTGGTGTTGCAGGATGGATTCCTCCCTCACCCTGCAAGGTCTCTAACAGGATTGCACAGGTCTCATCGGTTACCAGTGCCTTAACGCTTTCCAGATCATTGTAAGTTGCGAAAGAAACGCCACCGATCAACGGCTCAAACGCTTCTCTGTAATGTTTGGTTCCGGTTACAGACAAAGCACCCATCGTGCGGCCGTGAAAAGAATGATCCATCGCGATCACTTCACCTTTGCTCTGTGGATTTTTATTAAAAGCATACTTTCTCGCCAGCTTAATTGCACCCTCGATTGCCTCTGCTCCACTGTTTGTAAAAAATACTCTGTCCATACCAGAAACATTGCATATTAGTTCTGCTGCTTTGATCGCAGGTTTTGTGTAATAAAGATTGGAAATATGGATCAGATCATCGATCTGGTCTTTTAATGCCTGTTTAAATTCTTCGTTACTGTATCCTAGTGCTGATACAGCAATACCGGCACCCATATCCAGGTATTTTTTTCCTTGGTCGTCATACAAATACATACCTTCACCTTTGGTGAATACAACACTTCTATTGTAAGTATGAATAAAATGTTTGTCTGCTTCCTGTATTGTCATCGTTCTCATCCTCATTTCTATCAAATTAATATTATGTGCCGGCTTTCTTAAATCTCATTACTGTATCGTCCACTGTCATCACCAATGATCGCCGTACCGATACCTCGTTTTGTAAAGAACTCCAAGAGTAAGCAGTGATCTCGTCTTCCATCCAAAATATGCACTCTGCCAACACCGGAATTTACAGCATGAATACAGTTGTTGACCTTTGGCAGCATACCGCCGCTGATAATGCCGGCTTCGATTAATTTGTTGGCTTCGATCAAATTCAGAACAGACACCAAAGTTGTTGGATCATTGGGATTCATGCAGACACCTTCAACATCCGTCAAAAATGCCAGTTTTTCTGCTCGAATACCACCTGCGATCGCACATGCTGCATCATCAGCATTGATATTATACGTATTGCCCTCGTCATCCATTCCGATAGGTGCAATGATCGGAATATAATCATTTTCCAAAAGTGTATCGATCACTTCGGTGTTAACATGATCAATATCCCCGACAAAACCGATATCTTTTCCATTTGGCATTTTCTTTTGAACATGAAGCATACCGCCATCTTTTCCACAAAGCCCGATCGCTTTGACACCCAAATGCTCAACCATGGATACCAGATTTTTGTTAACGCGGTTTAGAACCATCTCAGCAATTTCCATTGTGTCTTTATCCGTCACGCGAAAACCCTCTTCAAAGCGTGTTTCTTTACCGACTTTACTGATCCATTTGCTAATCTCCTTGCCCCCGCCGTGTACAATGATCGGCTGCATACCGACCAATTTTAACAAGGCGACATCTTTGATCACACTCTCTTCCAGATTGTGATCTAACATAGCACTTCCGCCGTATTTAACAACGACTTTTTTTGAGTTGAAGTCTCGAATATACGGTAGTGCTTCGATCAATGTTTCTGCCTTGACGGTAATGTTATCTAAATATCTTTGCTGCTCTTCGTTACTCATAGTTTTTTCTATCCTCGCTTTTATGTACTTTCTTTTTTACTTAATAAGATTAAAGAGTCAAAAGGTCTGAATTTCCCAGACGGGCTATTTTTCTTATTATGGGAACATTGGGACAATCTTCAGCCCGGTATTCTCCGGCAGACCAAACATTAAGTTCATATTTTGAATTGCCTGACCAGCTGCCCCCTTGACAACATTATCAATAGCACCCATCATAATGATCCTTCCGGTTCTCTCATCAATCTTGAAGTTGACATCTACAAAATTGCTGCCTTCTACCCAGCGGGTCTCTGGATAGACATCTTTGTTTAATACGCGAACAAAATATTCATCCTCGTAATACTTATCATATACAGCTTTTACATCCTCATAGGAAAGTTTTTTTCGCAAAGTCGCATAAGAGGTTGCTAAGATTCCTCGATTCATCGGCACCAGATGTGGGGTAAAGTTAATAAGAACTTCTTCTCCGGAGGCATAGGACAACTGGTCCTCGATCTCCGGTGTGTGACGGTGAGAAGCAACACCATATGGTTTAATACTCTCATTTACCTCACAGTAAAGATTCGCAACCTTAGCGCCTCTGCCGGCTCCTGAGGTACCGGATTTAGCATCAATGATCACAGTATTCATATCGATCAGGCCCTCTTTTGCCATTGGATAGATGGATAATGTGGAACAGGTTGGGAAACAACCCGGATTAGCGATCAGGCGCGCATTTTTTATATCCTCACGGTTGACTTCACATAAGCCATAAACAGCCTCTTTAATAAACTGTGGACTCTGATGTTTGATGCCATACCATTTTTCATATTTAGCAACATCTTTAATACGGAAGTCTGCACTCAGATCAATGATCTTTGTCTTTGATAATATCTCTTCATTTACCAGAGAACCGCATAATCCTTGTGGTGTTGCGGTAAAGATCACATCTGCCTGTTTCGCTAATTCATCCATATTTTCGCCCATGCATTTGGCGTCAACAAGATTCACCATATTACCAAACACACTGCTGTATTTTTCATCTACATAGGAGCGTGAACCATACCATACAATCTCTGCATCCGGATGCTGCAACAAAATTCTGACCAATTCCTGTCCGGCGTATCCGGTGGAACCAATAATGCCTACTCGAATCATAAAATCCCTCGTTTCTGCTAAAATGTATATTTATTCATGACAATGGACGTGATGTATCTACAACTTTTAGGCAAAAACGTCCATCAGCTCAATATTATACGTCATTTGCTTTTTGATTGCAATAGATATTTATACATTACGTGAATTTTAAAAAAAGATTGATCAAAATACGATTTCTACTTAATAAATCATTCAAAATAAGATCATTTCACCAAAAAATAGTATTGAATAAATATGCAGAATGATGTATATTTATAAACAGTCATAACAGTGATACAAAATTACAGTAAAAAAGGAAAAAGGATTTGCAATCAACTGTAATTGTGTTTATACTGTTATCTGTATGGCAGATCATGCCATCGCAAAAGAATAATATGCCGTAGTCACGGCGGAATGGAGGAAAAAACATGAAGGAAAAAGTGATTCTTGCCTATTCAGGCGGACTTGACACCACAGCAATCATCCCTTGGTTGAAGGAAAACTATGATTACGAAGTAATCTGTGTCTGCATTGATGTCGGACAGGAAAGCGAGTTGGATGGTTTGGAGGAGCGTGCAAAATCTTGTGGTGCATCCAAATTATATATTGAGGATGTTATCGATGAGTTTTGTGATGACTATGTCGTTCCTTGTGTTCAGGCAAATGCTATTTATGAGAACAAATATTTATTAGGTACTTCAATGGCTCGTCCATTGATCGCTAAGAGATTGGTAGAGATTGCTCGTAAAGAGGGCGCATCTGCGATCTGCCATGGTGCTACCGGTAAAGGTAACGATCAGGTTCGTTTTGAGCTTGGTATTAAGGCACTCGCCCCTGATCTTCGTATTATCGCTGCTTGGAGAGATCCAAACTGGACAATGGATTCCAGAGAGTCTGAGATCCAGTATTGCCGCGATCATGGAATTGATCTTCCATTCTCAGCAGACAACAGCTACAGCCGTGACCGTAACTTATGGCACATCAGCCACGAAGGCTTAGAATTAGAGGATCCTGCAAATGCACCTAATTATGATCATTTGCTTGTACTTGGTACTACTCCGGAGAAGGCTCCGGATGAAGGCGAAATCGTTACTATGACATTCGAGAAGGGTGTTCCGAAGTCTGTCAATGGCAAGGAAATGAAAGTATCTGACATCATCCGCACCTTAAATAAATTGGGCGGCAAGCATGGTATCGGCATCGTTGATATTGTAGAAAATCGTGTTGTCGGAATGAAGTCTCGTGGTGTATATGAGACACCGGGTGGAACAATTCTTATGGAAGCACATCAGCAGCTTGAAGAATTGATCTTAGATCGTGATACATATACAGCTAAGAAAGATATGGGCAACAAGTTTGCAGATATTGTTTACGAAGGCAAATGGTTTACGCCACTTCGTGAGGCTGAGCAGGCATTCATTGAGTCCACACAGAAATATGTAACAGGTGAAGTAAAGTTCAAACTGTACAAAGGTAATATTATCAAACAGGGAACCACTTCTCCATACTCCATTTATGATGAAGATATTGCATCTTTCACAACCGGTGAGCTTTACAACCATAAAGATGCAGAGGGATTCATCAATCTGTTCGGACTGTCTTCTAAGGTTCGTGCTATGAAGCTTGGTTCTTTCGTAGAATTAAACGACAAATAATTTGTCCTTGTTTTTAACAGTCAACAAAATATAAAACAGCTATTATCCGAATTTATGGTAATAGCTGTTTTCTTTTATTTAATAGGCAATTGCTGTTATGTAGTGTGATGCTACCAAGAATTGCTTTAGCAATTCTTGCAAAGCAAAGCGCTGGCTTTGCTTTTTTTATCATAATATTGTATTGTACAATAGACTATTTTTTTAGTTAGAAGGAAAATGCATTTTCCATTCGTGAACCAATGCACCTAATGGAAGTCCAACTACATTTGAATAATCACCATGAATTTCTTTGATATATGCTGCAAAAGCACCTTGAATTCCGTATGCACCGGCTTTATCCATTGGTTCGCCGGTTGCAATATAGTCCGTAATCTCCTGCTTTGTCATTGGATAGACAGTAACATCCGTCCGTACATGAAAGGTATGTGTTCTCTGACTGTTTGTATCAGTGCTTATGATCGTAACGCCGGTATATACGCTGTGGGTATTTCCCTGAAGTGCATTTAGCATCGCATAGGCCTCTTCTTCGGACGAAGGTTTTCCCAGAATCGTGCCATCCTGTAATGCAACGACAGTATCTGCACCAAGTATATAACAATCTGAATATTCTGGTTTTGACGCTACATCGCTTGCTTTTCGAAAAGATAACTCTTCCACCGCTTCTGAAGGGCTTTGATCCTGCAACGATTCATCGGCATCGCTGGTACGTACTTCAAAGGAAATGCCAATCTGTGATAAAAGTTCCTGACGTCGTGGAGAACCGGAGGCTAAAATGATTTTTTTCATTGTGTCAATCCTTTCCTTGTCTGAGTGTGAGTGCAATCTGAGCTTAACATAATGATCGGTCAATGACCGCGGAATAATTCCGGATGTCCCTCTAAATGCGCGCTGTCGTTAAAACGGTCCAAAAAGAATCCATGTAATGTTTCATCATAATGGATTGCTGTGATACTGCAGTTTTCCAAAGAAGTACCAAATTGGAGCCGTCGAGCAAAACTGCCGCCAAACAATGCGCAGAGCAACACACGAATAACACCGCCATGACAGACCACAGCGACCTGTTTAGCATCTGTATGTAAAATTTCATCAAATACCGGAAGGACGCGATCAAGTAACATTGCACCATCTTCCCCACCAGGATAGATCATCTCTTCTACCGGGACAAAGAAATCACCGACATATTTGGCAGGGGAATCGATTGTTACCGGTTGTTTACTTTGTCTATTGGAGCGTTTTTGCTCAAATAAATGCTGTTGTTGTTTATAATAGTTTGCGTAAAAACTCTTTACCTGCGCATCCGGAATTCCGGTAAGATCGCCGAAATCAATTTCTGCAAGTCCGGATCGAACCTGCAGATGATCCAATAAAAATTCATTATGCGAAAAGGCAATTTCGGCAGTCTGTTTGGCACGGATCAGATCACTGCAATAGACCGCATCAATGGAATAATTCCGTAGTCTTTTGCCAAGAAGCTCAGCCTGTTTTATGCCGGCATCTGCCAAAGGTACATTTACATTACAGTCACTGCTATTTTGTCTGCCATGTCGGATCAAATAAAAGATCATTTCGCACTCTTCCTTTCTTTCCAAAGACTTGCAGCATTGCTTCCGGTAACCGGAATAATATCTTTCGTAAAAAGTGTATCGTCATAAAGTTTTGTATCTGTGTTCTTTTGGTCGTCAGCTTTTAGCTGTTCGTATTTGGCTTTACGGACTTCATAATCGGTACCGGTGGCAGCAGACACATCGATAGATGCATATAGCGCATAGCCATCAAGCCAGTTTTGTTGTACTTCGTCCCAGCTTGTAAAATTGGCTTTTAATTTTTTGGCAGCAGGTTCGATCACTGCCTGTGCCTCAGAAATCGTCAGATAACCTGCTACATAACCCCATTGTGCTAAATGGGAAATGCGGCACATATCCCAAGCGAGAAGCCCCTTCTTTCTCCAAGTTTTCCAATTGTAACGGATCATTTCATAATGAACTTTCATATCCCCGGACAATTGCTTCATGGCAGTTTTTAACTCTTTGGCTGACATCGAACGCATTTGTGCCGCTTCCTTACGGTATGTCGAACGGGAACCTGTATGCAGTAAATCATACATTTGGTCGATCAACTGTTTGCGGTTTGAAATATTCCAGCTCTTTTGCAAGATCGCAGCGGCCGCTTTCTGATTGCCATCCGTCGGTTCGTATCCACCGAAATAATATACGTTGCCTTCGTTGATCGCGATCAAAACAGAACCCATGGCACGTCCCCACTGTCCAAGATTTGAATTTTTGTCCTCGTCGCTTACGAGAACTTTTGGTGTGGGTGATGCCTGTTTGTCTACGGTGGTCTGTTTATTACTGCTGCAGCCGATCAAAGTACTGCAAAGTATTGCCGTAATGCATACATAGGTTATCCATTTTTTCTGTTTGCTCATGCTTCTCCTCCATACCTGTAATATACAACTTCCCTATCTTTTAATAAAAGATAGAAAATATATTAGCACCGATTACGGTGATCATACCTGCAACTGCAATGGAAAGGCCGCTCATTGCACCCTCTACTTCGCCCATTTCAATTGCTTTAGCTGTTCCCATCGCATGGGATGAAGTGCCGATGGCAATTCCCTTTGCAACGGAATCCGTAATATGAAACCACTTTAAGATATATTCTGCCATAATATTTCCAAAAATACCAGTCAAAACGATCACTGCAACGGAAATTGTCACAATGCCGCCTAGTTCTTCGGAAATCCCCATGCCGATAGCGGTTGTAATGGATTTTGGAAGTAGTGTGACATATTGTTCGTGAGTCAATCCAAACAATACACTTAGTCCTAATACAGAGGCTAGACCTGCTACGGTACCGGCTATGATTCCGGTAAATATCGCTATCGCGTTTTTCTTTAAGATCTGCAACTGTTCATACAAAGGTATGGCCAAGGCAACTGTTGCCGGAGTCAGCAAATAGTTAATATACACTGCCCCCTTTTCGTAGACAGAATACTGAATATTACACACCTTTAATAAAACAATGATCAAGGTTACTGCAATAAGCAGGGGATTGAATATTGCAAGCTTAAATTTGTGCCTGATCAATAAACCGATCTCATAGGCAAGCAGTGTAACAATGCCGCCAAAAAATAATGAATTTTGTAATAGTTGTATCATGATGACTTAATAACCTCTTTTCTATAAGAATATATATGATCAGTCTTTAGGCTGCTTTTTCTTTGTTTTGTGATGCATAATAAATTGCGTTGCATATCCGGATACGACCATGACGATCACAGTTGTGACTAGCATGATCAGGAGAACCGGCAGTAAAATCTTACGCAGATCCCCCCAAGAATCCATGAGTCCAACGCCTGCAGAAACAAACAAGATCGGCATGATCTCTACGAGAAAGAGTCCTGTTTCGCGGACATGTTCTAAACGGATAACTCCGGTGCATAGTGCAATAAACAATAACAACATTCCATAGATACTTCCCGGCACAGGAAAAGGAAGCGCTAATTTAAGCACTTCCCCCGCAAATGACACCAGAAGAATCATACAAAATTGTTTAAAATACTTCATAATTAAACATCTGCCTTTCTGATAAACTCTTCTTGCGTTCCAACGTATTTACTTCCATTGGAATAATTTTTTCATTGTTGTTTTATCACTGTCACTGTAGTAACCATACTGCAAAATTTCATAGTTATGCAGAAGTGATGAAACGGTTTTTGATTCGGAATCCCCATAATTATGCCACTTTCCATTCATATCCATATATCCATTGACATTCATTGCAGGAATATCCTGAGATACTTTTTCGATATACTGGTTATAAAGCGGCAATGTAATACCTGCTTGCTTTAACAACATATTCTCCAAATAGTTGTTGCTGATCGAGACTTCTTTGGCTTCTTCAATATCATAGTTTGCCCAAATGATAAACGGCGTTGCGTATCGTTTCTGGATCTCTTCTAAGCCCCAGTCACTCTGCTTTTTGCCGAGAAGCGTTTCATAAAATTCGGTTTCAATCGATGGATGATGATCGCCAAACATACAGATGATGGTTGGCTCATCCTGTTTTTCAAAGTATTTTACCAAATACTGAAATGCATCGTCGGATACTTTGGTTGCTGACAAAAATTCTTTTGCTTCCGGCAAATGACTGCCTTCCGGATAAACCGGATCTTTCCAATTCGTATTGGTCAGATAACCGCCGTGATTTTGAATTGTCATATCAAATACAAAGAGCGGCTGGCCTTCCTTTTTATTTTTGTAGCGCTCGATAACTTTCTTGTAACTTTCCTTGTCACTGATATAACGAACATATTCCGGATTTTTGAAGTCATCGATCGTCAAAAACTGATCAAAGCCCATACTCTTATAAGAAGCCGTACGGTTCCAGTTAGCACCGCTGCTTGGATGAATTGCTTCACAGCGATAACCAAGTTTTTTGAGATAACCAGGCAACGCAAAGGTGGACTCATGCATAAACTGTTGATACACATTACTTCCACTTGGGAAAAACTTAATTGTATTTCCTGTCATTGCCTCAAACTCAGAATTACTGGTTCCTGCACCAAAGATAGACACATAATCTCGTCCATAAATGGTGTTCTCATCCAGGCTATGAATAAAAGCAAGCGGATCACGGTTATAATTAACCTTTCCGACCAGAGAATAGTCTGCAAGGCTTTCGTTCATGATCAAAATAATATTTGGCTGCTTGTTGCCAAGACTTTGATTAGTACTAAAGTCTTTGTTATACGTGCGCTTTTTGTTGGACTGCGTTGTGTTCGTCTCTTCGCTGCTGTTTCCATCAGTTTTAGTATTCTCTTTTTCAAAATCTGATAGAATATCCTTTACCTTTGCCTGTGAATAACCGGATGGCGTCGACACACGCAGGTAATGTAAATTGATGAAAAAGTTGAGGTAGAAACCGTTGTTCTGACAAGAAACCACCTTGTTCCACACGCTATCTTTGATCCCGCAGGTCTCCAGGATCGGTGTGGAATACAACAGAACGATGCAGGCTGCAGAAGTGACAACCGGAAGAACATGTCGCAACAGTTTCTGTTTGAAAGCGCGTTTTTTCTTATCACCGCGTAGTCTTAACAACAGAAGACACCAAATGAAAAATGCTGGAATCGCAACAAATTGTGATGGTGTCATCGTCAAATGATACTTGTCAGCGACCTCGGTTGCAGTTGTTACACCCAAAATATCAGCCGGAAGGAATGGAGTTCCTCGAACATTCATTAGGAAAAAATTGACCAGACCAACCGGGAACAATATGATATCAAGTATAAGCGCAGCTCTCTCCGCATTGCCGATCACACCAAAGATCAACAATTGTATTGCTCCCAAAAAGACCCAGGTAAAGATCCAGACATTCGGATACGTTTTTTGAAAAGTTCCATTTAGCAGTTCCAACATTAGGAACAACAAAAATGGATTTAATATCAATACCGTCCTACGGGCATAACGATATACCTTACGCTCTGCCAGACACCATTTGACAAAATCTTTCAAATTACGGATTTTTAATCTCTTTTTGATCGCTTCGCCGGATTTGTCGGATCTACGGAGCAGTTTGTCGTGTCTTTTGCGCAGACGAGGTGCGTATTCTGTGACACGCTCAAAGCAGAGTACAAACAATACGACAAATTCCAAGATCATTACGATAAATGGAAGCAGCAAACGATAATAATACGTATAAGAGATTGTCAGCGACTTCTTTTGTGTACGCATATTCAGCGTAGACAATGTCAGATTCGGATCTGTTCGATTTGTCGTATTTAGTGTCGGCAACGTTGCATAAGGGCGGCTGCCATTGCTGCAGTTCAGTGCCAGACAACAGGTAACACCTTTCGGGATCGTTACCGTATGATCCATTTTTACGGTATACGTTGCATCCGGTTTTATGTCTTTGACCGGAATTGTTGTCTCATATACGGTTATATTTTCTCCATCTAACATTTGAATATGCAGATCAGTTCCTACTTTATCATATTCAAAAGAGCCAAAACTTAACGTAAAACCGGATAACACGACTTTACGATCAAATTGAAACTTCTGACGGATAATCTCTGTATCATCTAAAATACCGATCACACTGCTCTGTGAGTTGCCCGCTTCCGTTGTTACCTGCTGTTTTGCAAGCATAGAACCGGTAAGTACAAACTGTAATACAAAGATTGCGATGCTGATAAAGATAAAACACGCAACTCTTTTTTTGGAAAAGTGCAAGTACTTTTGCAACATACTCATGAAATTCTCACCATGCCTTTCTATAATCTGTCTGCTTACGTACAGATTACATATTTTTCATTTGCCAGAAAATTGTGTTAACAATTCTTACATAGCAAAATGTTAGTCTTGCTATGTAATCTAAACATTTATTCTTCCTGTTTATTTTCTCTATTTGTATCTTTTTTATAACTTTGTTTTGCATAAGCCCATTCTGTAGTATTTTTCTTTTGGACTGCACTGGCCGGAAGAGATTGATATAGCTGATATGCTAATTTACAAGCACCGGCAGTCAGGATCACAATGCATAATTCTACGACCAATAATGGCACAATGCCTGCGCGGTAAAACGCTGCAATAAAATCCACTAATGCATGAATTCCCATAGCGATCCACAGGTATTTGATCTTATCCGCTTTACGAACGGCATAAAAAACTAATACAGACAATGCAATCTGCAAAAACAACGCTGCGACACGCTCTAATCCTCCTAACATCAATGTATAGACGTTCATTTTGGATAAAGAGTCTACTATCGATTGATAGGAAGCAATCGCGGTATCATTTCCTGCCATTTTATCAATTAATTTATCCATTTGACCATTATTGATCAACTGACAGTAGGTATAATTTTGTAAGTGACCTAATCCTAACACGATAATGCATTCAATGCCACCGTGTCCCAAGCCATAGGATACTGCCGTCTCACGTTCAGCATGATTTTTAAGAAATATTCGGAAAGCAATGTATCGTCCCGTTTCTTCAAAAAGGGCCGCCATAATACCGCCATATAAAGCATACGCCCATGGATTTCCTGTAAGGAACGTCGATACCGGACTATTGATTCGCAGGAAAAAGGTATGTGGTATTGCCTCGAGTACATAGGCAAACACAAAAAATATACCAGCACCTATAAAGACCGGAATCAGACTTTTGCGGGTACGCAGTTTCCATACAATAATCAGCACTAATGGAACAATAAAGCTAAACGTTGCTAACTCCATCATCAAATTCATAATCGAACTATCTATCATTCTATACGTTCCTTCCTTTCTAAATCTGCAAAAAAATGTTCTGCCTATTTATGAAACATAATATATTCGCTGTCAAACATTTTAGCAAGACAAGCTGCACCAATAGCGGTGACTACTAAGTTAGAGGCGATAGTGGTAAGTATTAATGATCCATGCACATGGAACGAGAAAATACCGACCATAGACTGGACACTGTTATAGATCGGGATCAGATAATAATAGATCTGCGATCTGGCACCCGAACCAAACATGGATGTAATACCGATCAACATCACAACGATCATTAATGGTGTTACATAGGTTTGTGCCTCTTTGATCGTTTTGGCAAATGCTGAGATCAGAGCGATCAGTGTGACAAGCACCAATGCAGTGGATAAGATAATGATCCCCAGCATGATATAGTCATCGACACCATAACTTGTACCAGATATTTTATTGGTCGATGCGGACATCAATTTTGGTACGGAAGCAATGGTTCCGATCGCACTGGATGCACCGCTTAGGAGTGCAATGATCGATAATGCAGCAATTTTACCAAGTGCAATATGGCTTCGTTTGACCGGAGTGATCAGCAACGATGCGATCGTACCGCGTTCTTTCTCTCCTGCTATGGATTCCGGTGCAACGGAAATACATCCGCTGTACAAAAAGATCAACAATAAAAATGGCAGCATCGAAGAAAAAAGCTGTGCGGTAGAATCTTTGTCATCTGCCATATCAAAGGTATCTGCTTTGGAATCCGCATGATTAACATCAAATTTATTGGCCATGGCAGATTCCTTCTGATCGAGGTAAGTACACAACGTATCATAAGCGTTCGCGGAATCCGTCGATGCAGAATTATAATAAATTGCAATATTAGGGGCCGGTTTACCGCTGCTTACCTCATATTCTTCTACTTGCTTTGCAAAATCTTCCGGAAAAACTATGCATAGCTCTGCCTTTTGGTCTTTGACCTTTTGGCGGGCAGAATCCATGGTATCCGCATTTCCTTTATGGATCCGAAAACCGTTTTTTTTCAATTCTGCAGACCAATCGTCCGGTATATTGACTGCGGTACATTTCGGCGCAAATTTGTCCGTTGTGAACTGACTTAACATGGCGTCACCCATAAACTGATACAGTACAAAGATCAAAATTCCCGGTAAAAGAATGGTCGTCATTACCATACGGTAGTCACCAAAGAAGCGTGCCAATTCTTTGCGCATAACAGTTAAGATCGTAGAATTCATTATGCACGCTCCTTTCCTGAAATGTTTGTCTCTTCCCGGCCGACATGATCCTGATACAGATCAAAAAAGCGATCCTCCAAACTCTTACCGGCGCATATTTCTGCTAACGTACCACATTCGATCATCGTTCCATTGATAATAATACCGACACGATCGCAGATACGCTCGATCAGGCTGAATATATGCGTGGATACGATCACCGTCTTCCCCTCTGCCTTTAGTTGCAGCAGAAAATCCGTTACAACTCTCGCAGTCAAAACATCCAAACCGTTGGTTGGTTCATCAAAGATGACAATATCCGGATCATGCACCAAAGAGATAGCAAGTGATGCTTTCTGCTTCATTCCGGTAGATAGATTGGCGATCTTTACTTCCGCAAATTCATCAATGCCAAAGATCTCGAATAAGTGCTTCTTTCGCTCTTTACGAAGATTAGCCGGCACCTGATGGAGATCCGAGAAAAAATCAAACAAATAATTTGGAGTAAAAAATTCTTCCAATCGAAGTTCACTGGTCAAAAATCCAATCTTACGCCGAACCTGCTCTGCTTCTTTTTGCACGGAATAACCACCAATGACAGCATCCCCCTCATCCGGTTTGATCAACGTTGCTAACATGCGGAGCGTCGTCGTCTTACCGGCTCCGTTTGGACCGAGAAGTCCGAAGATTTCACCCTCCATTGCATCGAAGGATAAATGATTGACGGCAACTCTTTTCTTGGCACCGGTATGTTCTATTTTTTGTTGTTTCTTGGAGAGAGCAAATGTCTTACATAATCCCTCTGCGTGCAATAACACGTTATCCATATATACCTCCCGTCCCTGCAGTCGATCGCTATTTCGCTATGCAGGTACTCAGTGTTTGCAGATGTTATCTGGCTTATTAACGCACATTATCACATTGTAACAGAAATACGCTCAAAAATCCAGTAAATCATCAAAAAAGTAACGTCGACACGGTACTTTTGTCACGCCGCACATCAGTAGTTTCCTAATGAACAAAAAAAGGACAAAGCTTAATGCTTTGCCCCCGCCCGTCCCAAATGGACGGTTGTTGTTATTCAGTTACTCAAACTTCCGGTATGGAAAGTTTGAATCAATTGTTATTTGGTGGTACAATGCTGGCTCCGCATTGACTACAAAAAGCAGTTCCTTCCGGAAGTGTCATGCCACACTGTGGACATACGCAAGCGCCTTGTATCTTTAAGATCTCTGCCTGTAATGCAGCAATCTCATTTGTCAGAGTGCTGACATTGGCAATGCCGGCATTATCCACTTCTCCTTCTTTATTCATTTCATAATAATGCTTTCCAAGCTCAATGTACTGTTTATCAAGTGCATCTTGTTTAGATTTTATATCCATTTTCAGCTTTGCAATGTTTGAAACTTCTTTTGCTTTTTGTGATACGTCTCTTCCTGCGGAAGTTAATGTTTCTTTCATGTTGTCAAAAAATGCCATACGTTCCTCCATTCCACACCGAACGTCTCGGTGTATACTCTCCTGCTATATTTTTATGGAGAAAAGCGGTTTCCGGCTCTTCTCCACATTTCAAAACACATCATAGCATATTTTGGAGGCTATTTCAATGAGTGTACGAAGCTGTCCGAAGCATCATATATTGTCGTTTTTGAGAGCTTCGATCGGATTGTCTTTTTTGATCTTATGCATGGAGTACATCATGCTGGCAAATACAACCACAAAGACACCAAGGACAACGATGGCAACACTGCCCCATGGGATCTGGAAACCGACGTCCATTGCACCTAACAGGGAATGATAGATTGCGAAGTTTAACAAAAAGGCAAGCGGTAGTCCAAAGAGAAGTCCTTTGACGCCATATAACAGGCATTCGTAATTCATCATTCGGTCAAATCCACCTAACGTCATTCCAACAGACTTTAACATAGCAAATTCTTTGCGTCGAAGCATCACATTGGTCGAGATCGTATTGAAAATATTGGCGATCACGATCAATGAGATCAAAATGATAAATCCATACGTAAAGATCTTAAGGATCAGCAGCAATACTCTTACAGAATCGTTATTCATACGCGGACTGTACAGATTATTAGCTACGGATTTTGCAAAGCCGGAATCATTTCTCAAATAATTACTGATCGAGGTGTAGGCTGTGTTATAATCCTTGGCTGTAAAATTAAAATCGTACTGATCCAAAAAACTTACAGAATGAAACATGGTTTCTTTGGCACTTAACGGCAATGTCATCGTGATCTGATCAGCATATTCGAACGCATTTATTCCTAAAGGTGCTTTATAATCTTGGTTGTCCACTACTTTGCCATCAGTTAACGATATACTTTTTAACGCCTGTTTTTCCGGCATCATTTTTATTGCATCATAATCATATTCTTCGGAACCTTTTGCGAATGGAAATTCCATGCGTTTCAGATCAATATTCGTAAAATCTTCGGTATAGTAATAACCCGAAATGTTGCGGATACAATATATTTTATCCGGTGTAAAGCCATTTTGCAGGATGTTAAACTTCTTTGCTTTCTGGGTTTGTTTTGAGCAAAGAATACTCTCATCCCAGATCAGCGGACACAGTTTTTTAGTATCCATATATTTGGACACGTTCAGATGGTGTTCTTCCAAATATTTTTGGTAGGAACTGTCATCAATAAAGGATAACTGTACCGGTAAGATCACTTTATCACCAGCATTTTTAGCATGGAATCCGGTGTTTTCATTTTGGTTATTACCGGATTTATTAAAGCGGTAATAGCTTGTATCGATCTGCTCTTTATCTAAGATCACATACGTATTCATCGCGGATTTCGAATAGGAAGCATCGTCTACAGCGCGTAGTGATCTCATTTTTTGGTAGGACTTCTCTGCGCTTTGGTGTTTCATATCATCGTTAGAAACAGACAAGGTAATGTCAGCGGTCATTTCCTGCAGAGACATATCTATCGAGCTGGCCATATAACCATTGAACGATGCACTGCCGATAAAAAGGATGACACTGATTGCTAAAGAAAAGACGGTCAATCGGTATTTCCTGCGATTTCGCTTAAAGTTCTTATTGGCAAGCATTCCTTCAAAGCCAAATACTTGATAGATCCATTTTGTGCTGCGGATCTTGCGGCTTCGAATACGAATGTCGTGATTTTCGCGGAGTGCGTCTATGGCAGTAAGTTTCACTGCTTTTCTGGCAGGGATCGACGCCGAGATAAGGACCGTGATCACTGCAATGACTGCGGAAAGAAGCAGCGCAGCGGGGCTTATCGCAAGTGTCAGATTTACACCTTTGGTATTGTTCAAATATGGACCAATGATCTTGCCTACAAAATGCAGTGTGACTCCAATTCCAACAAGACCGGACAAAATGCCGATTGGAATGCCGATCACACACAGACACAATGCCTCAAAACATACGGAATGACGGATCTGTTTTTTGGTGGCTCCGATTGATTTTAGCAGTCCGAACTGCTTTGTACGTTCACTGACAGAAATCGAAAAGGCATTATAGATCAATGTGACACTGGCTAAAACAATGATAAAGATCAATGCACCTGCCATCGTGTTCAGCATAGCAAGGTAATTGCCGCTTTCTGCGGTCCCCATATAACGAAGCAGATTTAAATGGATCGCATAGTCGTCATCGATCAACAATTCCCTGCTATTTTTGTCGGTGTATTTTTTTAGCAGATTTTTAATCTGTTGATCGATCTTATGAGAGTCTTTCATCGTAAAAAAGACATCATGCTGTATTGCAGACGTATCTCCCGTGGTAAATACCGAATATCCGGGAGCATTAAAGTTTTCCAACGAAGGTCGTTCACAGATTCCTACGATCTTATATTGTTTTTTGACCGTGTTTTCAATCTTTTCAGCCCCTTTGGTATATTCAACACACTGTGAGGCGGTCGTGCCGTTGACGGTTCTCGTTCCGACGTTTAATGTTATGGTGTCACCGACGTTGTACGTAACGTTGCCATTGGTTTGAATATGCGAAGAAATGACCAGTTCTCCATCATTGGCCGGCATACGCCCTTCCGTCAGCTTTATTGAGATCAGTTTTTGTGTGTTTGCCGGAATGGATTCTACGCATACATAAGGTTTAGATTCGTTGGCACCGCCATTTAATTTGCTGTATCCGATATTGTCTAAAGAAATTCCCGATTGAATGCTTTTATCCTTAAGAATTGCTTTTGCCTCGTCCGTGGATACGGTATTAATGCGGCCTTCCCAACGTCCGTTATCGTTAATTTCTAAATTAATGAGATATTGCTGCAAACTGGTGACGATAGATGTGACACCGGTAAACATTGCTGTTGATAAAATGATACCGATGATCGTCACAAACGTGCGCAGTTTGTTTTTATATAATGTCTGAAGTGTGAAGCGATTCATTATATTCATGCCCGGTTCACCTCATCTCTTACAATTTTGCCGTCCTCGATCGCAATGATGCGGTCTGCTTGTAGTGCAATATTTTCATCATGTGTGATCATGATCAAAGTCTGGTGAAATTTTTCGTTGGATTCCCGCAGCAGGTTCATGATCTCCTGACTGTTTTTGCTGTCTAGATTACCGGTCGGCTCATCCGCCAATACAACAGACGGTGCGTTCATCAATGCTCGACCGATGGACACGCGCTGCTGCTGGCCGCCGGATAATTGGTTTGGCAGATGTTTTTCGCGTCCGTCAAGACCAAGCAGACTGATCATTTCCTGCAGACGTTGTTCGTTGACTTTGCGTCCGTCTAATAATACCGGCAACGTAATATTTTCGGTTACATTCAATACCGGGATCAGATTATAAAACTGATAGATCAGGCCAACCTGGCGTCTGCGGAATATTGCCAGTGCTTCCTCGTTTTGTGCAAAAACATCTTTGCCGCCCATGATCACTTTACCGGAAGTCGGAACATCAACCGCACCGAGAATGTGAAGTAACGTAGACTTTCCGGAACCGGACGGTCCGATGATCGCTACAAATTCTCCCTGTTCTACTGAAAAACTGACACCATCCAGTGCATGTACAGCATTTTCACCCTTTCCATATACTTTTTTCAGATTATCAACTCTTAAGATTTCCAAGGTAATCCCTCCATTCTCCCAAATGTATTTCTCACATATTGGGCTTTCCATTTCTTTTTACAATACAAAGTATAGAAAATACAGGTGACTCCTTAATGACTCTATTGTGACAATTTTGTCACACAGCACCTTTATACATTCGAATTTCAAATACGGCGCCGCCATCTTTCTTATGATTGTAGGCTCGGATCGTGCCATTTTGGGCAATAATGATACGTTTTGCCAAAGCAAGGCCAATGCCAACGCTGTCTGTATCAGCATTTTGTCCGCGGTAAAATCGTTCAAAAATGTGCGGAAGATCCTGTTTGGTAAAGCCACTTCCGCTGTCGGTGATCTTTATCAAAAGATAGAGCGGATTGTCTTTCGTTACAATACGGATATGTCCACCTGACGGTGTATGTTCCATGCAGTTTTTCAAAATATTGCTGACAGCCTCTGTCATCCAGCTTATATCACCACGATGCTGTAAATCCGGCTGCATCTGCACTTCCAGTGTGATGTCTCGAATATCCAAAGCAATCTCTAACGGCGTTACCGCTGCCTTGATCAAATCCTCGATCTGGTACGGGACTTGCTGTAACTGTACGGTTCCGGCATCTAGTTTTGCTAACCGAAGCAGTGCGTACACCATCCAGTCAATACGTCCGGTAAGTTTCATCAGATCTTGCACATACTGCAGACGTTTCTTTTCGGAAAGATGTTCTTCCTGCAATAAATTCAATAGTAAAGAGATGGAGGTCAACGGAGTTTTCATCTGATGGGAAATATCTGCCATAGAATCTGCCAAAAATACTTTCTCTTTTTGAAGAATAGACTGTTGTTCTAACATACGCTGCACCATTTTATCAATACTCGTTGCCAATACGGCAAATTCGCCTTCACAGCAATGCTCCATGATCTGCAGTTCTTCGCCGTGTAAGATCCGATCGATCTGTTCTGCCAGCGAAGCCATTTTATGGTATTTGACAACGCTGTAGCTGATATACAGACAAAAAATGACGCCGCAAAATATCAGTAAATAGACAGCAGCGATCGTACCGCACTGCATATACATTCCGATAATTGCAGCGACAAACAGAATGGTCAACAGGATCAATTCTACTCGAAATTCCGTATTTCTTAAAAAACGCAAATCTCCTGTCCTCCTTACTCAGCACGATATCCCAGTCCTCGTACTGTTTTTATAATGGTTGGATTGGCGGCATCGGTTTCGATCTTTTCCCGCAGACGTTTGATATAAACGGTCAACGTATTGTCGTTTACAAACTCTCCTGCCACATCCCAAATCTCTTCCAAAAGCTGATTCCTGGATAATACGTTGCCCTTGTGATTGGCAAAAACGAGTAACAGGCGGTATTCTAACGCCGACAAAAACAATTCCTGTCCCTCTTTGCGGACAGTACCACCGGCAGTATCTATTGTAACGTCTCCCAATTCAATAATGTTCTGTGCTTTCCCGCATCTGCGCAATACACTGCGTATGCGGGATACCAGTTCTCTCGGCCGGAAAGGTTTTCCAATATAATCATCCGCACCGAGATCTAACCCGGTGACAACACTGTATTCATCTCCGGAAGCGGTTAAAAAGATAACAGGAAGATCGTATTTTGCTTTGATCTCAGCACAGGCCGAAAATCCGTTACCCTCTGCCAGTGATACGTCCAAGAGAACCAAGGCGGTCTCTCGTTCATGCTCTTCTAAAAAAGCAATGGCATCGGTCTGACCGGCAGTATTTGAGACAAAAAAACCTTCCAGTTTAAGAAATTCAGTCAATATTTTTACAATAGTGGGATCATCTTCCACCAATAAAATCCGGGAATTCACACGCATCCTCATTTCTGCACAGTCCGGCTGTGCCCTGTTGTTATATGTCCAACGTTTACGAGATTGGTTCCCGCAGCCAGGCAATCTCCTCTTTATAAGGGGCTGCGCTGTTCTTTTTAGTGCCTTCACCGTCGATCACGCGCCAAGGTGTTTCAAGGATTTTCGGAATTTGGGCAAAACGTTCATCATGTACCAAGCGATGCAGCGTATCGTAACCGATCTCGCCTTCGCCAATGTTGGCGTGGCGATCCTTATGAGCACCCAGTGGATTTTTGCTGTCGTTAATATGGAATACAGCGATCTGGTCTAACCCGATCACTTCATCAAATTTTGCAAAAACACCGTCATAATCACCGACCAGGTCATATCCGGCATCATTGACATGACACGTATCAAAACATACCCGCAGACGGTCTTTTTTGTGTACACCGTCATAAATCTGCTTAATCTCTTCAAAGGTTTTGCCAAGTTCACTTCCCTTGCCGGCCATTGTTTCCAGTGCGATATAGACATCATCGTCATTATCATCTAACACCATATTTAAGCCGCAGATGATCTGTTTGATCCCGACCTCTTCACCGGCTTTTACATGGGAACCCGGATGCAAAACCAGAATATGGCTTCCCATTGCAGCTGTTCTCGTGATCTCTTTGGCCAAAAATTCCGTTGCAAGCTCAAATATCTCCGGTTTCACCGTGTTGGCAAGATTAATGATATACGGTGCATGTACAATGATCTCCTCGATCCCATGCTCTTTCGCATAGGCCCATCCAGCTTCGATATTCAGTTCAGAAACATCTTTTCGTCTTGTGTTTTGCGGTGCACCGGTATATAGCATTAATACATTCGCACCATAACTTGCTGCTTCCTTTACGGAGGCTAAAAACATCTCTTTTCCAGCCATTCCCACATGGGAACCAATTTTAATTTCCTTCAATGTTCTCTCCATTTCCTGCAATTGCCTACATAATGATATTAGTGATGTTTTGAAACCTTTTTTTCAATTGTTAATACATCGCCTTCCGGCTTATAAACAATCTTGACATAGGTGGACACCTGATCACATCCGGCTTTTATGGCAATTTTCTGACAGCCTGCTACGATTTCCATCAACTGATCGTAATCACCTTCGATCGTTGTCTCAAAGGGACCTACGGATGTAGAAAGTCCAAAACTTTTAATATATGCGATCACCTCATCAACAATACGGATCACTTCTTCATCTTCCGTTACATTCGGTAATACCTGAATTGCTACACTTGCATTCATGAAAAATCCTCCATTTCTGATTAAAACTCCGACCCCCATTATACCTATTTCCCCGAAAACCGTCAACAATAAGCAGGAAACCATCCCTCCGTTATTCTGTATAGTTCAAGCTTCGGATACGCGAAGTTTGAGTGCATAAATTGACATAAATTTGCCATACTTTCCATCTTATGGTATATTGGCAACATTGTATTTATTGTAAAGTGCCTGGCAGTATGTGACTGTTACGGCACACCTTTAATTGATGCAAAGGAATGAGGAAGATTATGGAGTTATTTCAATTGAAGTACTTTTTGGCCGTTGCCAAATACGAACATGTAACGAAAGCTGCAGAGAGTTTACACATTGCACAACCTGCTGTTTCACAGGCGATACGGCACTTGGAAGAGGAATTTGATACACCTTTATTCAATCGTGAGAACCGTCATATTACATTAAACGCAACCGGTAAAATGCTACAGAAACGTTTGACACCGATCATGGCCGCATTAGATGCTATTCCCGATGAGATCAAAGAGGCAGCGCAGCAAAATCAGCCGGTCATCCACCTGAATCTGCGCTCTGCCTCTTCGGTTATCACTAATTGCATTATTGCTTACCGGGAAATCCACCCGGAAGTCAAATTCCGCTTGTCCCAAAAACCGGATGATCCCGTTGCTGATTACTTTATTTCAGCGACCGGCTTAGATACGGAATTAAAACCTTCCCAGCGGGTGTTGTTTACGGAAGAATTTTATCTGGCAGTACCAACTTCATCGGAACTGTCCCACAAACATTCCATACGATTGCAGGACACTGCCACAGAATCATATGTCAGCTTGGAAAAAACACGCCCGGTTCGTCAGATCTGTGACGAATTTTGTGCGGCTGCTGAGTTTAAGCCGAACATCGTCTATGAAAGCGACAGCCCGGAGACAGTGCGCAATCTGATTGCAGCCGGTCTGGGGATCGGCTTTTGGCCACAGTACTCTTGGGAATCTTCATTCTCGAAGCATGTAAAACTACTTCCGATCGAAAGTCCGTTCTGCAGACGCCAGATCATCGTTACTGTTCCGGAATCCAAACAACATAATCGCACGATCATGGAATTTCATGATTTTTTGTGTGGCTGGATCAAGGAAAACATTTTATTTCCTAAAATCACCTCGTAGTTGTTTTCGCTGTCTAATTGATACCAGATCAAATCCGCATATCATCTTTACTGCTATAGCGAAGTCTTGACATAGCGCGTGCTAAGGAAGCTTTGGACATATGATATTCCCGAATACTTTGTTCCTGTCTCAACTGCTCTTTTGCACGCTCTTTTGCTTCTTTGGCACGACGTACATCGATCTCGTCCGGATGCTCTGCGGTATCCACTAATACACTGACACGATTGTTGATCACCTGTGCAAAGCCACTGCCGACCACGCCGGTGATCCACGCTCCGTCTTCTGTCTGAATACGTAATTCTCCAACATTAACGGCAAACACCATATTTTCGTGATGCGCCTGAATGCCTTTTTCGCCATCCTCCAACGGCAATATAACCTGTCTGCAATACCCCTCAAAGAAGACACGGTCACATGCTGTCACATTTAATAAAAAGGTGTTCATTGTCCACCTTCCTTTCCTGCAGGCATTTTATTATGCCTGCTTTTCTTTGCTCTTTTCGATCACTTCATCAATCGTACCCACATTGAAAAATGCCTGCTCCGGATAGTCATCCATTTCACCATCAATGATCATTTTGAAACCACGGATCGTTTCTTTCAATGGTACATATTTGCCTGGAACACCGGTAAACGTCTCAGCTACATGGAACGGCTGTGACAAAAATCGCTGTATTTTTCTGGCACGATATACGGTGATCTTATCTTCTTCAGATAACTCTTCCATACCAAGAATAGCGATAATATCCTGTAATTCAGTATATTTTTGCAAAATTTCCTGAACACGTCTTGCTGTATCGTAATGCTCTTTGCCGACAATATCTTCTTCCAAAATTCGTGAATTAGACTCTAGCGGATCAACTGCCGGATAAATACCCTGCTCTACAATTTTTCTGGATAAAACAGTCGTTGCGTCCAAATGGGCAAATGTTGTCGCCGGAGCCGGATCGGTAAGGTCGTCGGCCGGTACATATACTGCCTGTACAGACGTAACGGAACCGTTTTTCGTCGATGCAATACGCTCTTGCAATTCACCAACTTCATTAGCCAATGTTGGCTGATAACCAACTGCGGATGGCATACGGCCAAGCAACGCGGATACCTCTGATCCGGCCTGTACGTAACGGAAGATGTTATCGATAAATAACAACACATCCTGATGCTCTTCATCACGGAAATATTCCGCCATGGTAAGCCCTGTCTCAGCAACTCGCATACGAGCTCCTGGTGGCTCGTTCATCTGCCCGAACACTAATGCAGTTTTATTGAGAACACCGGATTCTTTCATTTCTGTCCAAAGATCATTACCCTCACGGGAGCGTTCACCAACACCGGTAAAAATAGAATATCCACCATGTTCCGTAGCAACATTTTGAATCAATTCCTGAATCAATACGGTCTTACCGACACCGGCACCACCGAATAGACCGATCTTACCGCCCTTGGCATAAGGTGCCAGCAGATCAATGACTTTAATTCCGGTTTCCAACACTTCTACAGCCGGACTCTGTTCCTCAAATCCCGGTGCATCTCTGTGAATGCACCAATGCTCCTCCTCATCCAAAGCTTCGCCATTATCAATCGTTTCACCTAGTACATTAAACAGACGGCCTAACGTTTTCTCTCCAACCGGTACTTTAATTCCACTTCCGGTTGCGATAACTTCCATATCTTTATGCAGACCCTCACTGGATGCCAACATGATGCAGCGCACGGTATTATTGCCAATATGCTGAGCAACTTCCATGACACAGCGTTTTCCGTCGTTATTTACCTCCAGTGCATCCTTGATAAATGGAAGGTCACTGTCTTCAAATTCAACATCAATAACAGGACCGGATACCTGAACAATTTTTCCCTTCTTCATGCTATTCCTCATTTCTGCACACGTAATTCGTTCGCAGTGAACTTTATGTCATGTGTGCTTAAGACATAAAGTCATAGACACCTATTTGTGTTTGCGTTTTTGTGCTTTTGCGCCGCTGATGACTTCTGTGATCTCTTGTGTGATCGCCGCCTGCCGCACGCGATTATACTCGATGGAAAGCTGCGCTAATATCTGTTTCGCACTATCCGTTGCCGACTGCATTGCCATCATGCGGGAATTGTGTTCGCTCGCATAAGATTCTACCAATGCACCATAAATAAATCCATTGATGTAATTCGGAACCAAACGCTCTAAGATCGTATTCCAAGAGGGTTCTGCCTTAAGCTCTTCCTGATATACATCAATTGGCATATGAACTTCAAATTCCTCTTTCGATAACGGTAAAAGCTTACGCATTTCCGCCACTGTCGTCACCGAATTTTCCATGCAGGTGTATATGATATACACTTCGTCTAGTTCACCATTTCGATATCGTTCTAAAATATCATCGGTGATCATTCTTGCACGGTGCAGGCTTGGACTTTGTACAGTGTACTTAAAGCGCTTATGCACATGAAGCCCCTCTCTTGCAAAATATTGACGACCAAGCTCTCCAAGTACGAACAAACTGTTTTGTCCGCCATCTTCGAACAGGGAATGTGCCATCTTGATCACATTGTGATTATATGCACCGGCAAGTCCTTTGTCGGCGGTAACTACAATGTAGCCGGTCTTTTTGTCTTCTGTCGGGATCTGACTGGTATCCTTAAAATAAATACTGTCCAGATCCGGGATATGACGCAGGATACGACGAAACGCCTGCTGCAATGAATAAAAATATGGTTCAGTGTCAGCTAGTTTCTTCTTGGCTTTCTGTAACTTGGTTGACGAAATCATATACATCGCATTGGTGATCTTCATCGTATCTTTTATGCTTTTCATGCGTTTTTGTATTTCCTTCGTATTCGCCATAATACTCCTCGTTTCTGCACACGCATTTGCGCATCAATTATTAATTCTGTTCCAAATATTTCTTAGCACCGGCTACGATGGATTCTTTCAATTCGTCGGTCAGATCCTTATCGTTATCGATGCGTTTCATGATCTCCGGATAATTACTATGGAAATAATCTAACAAGCCAAGCTGTGTTTCCTTGATCTGCTCCTTTGGAATCGGAATAAACAATCTGGAAGTTGCTGCTACCAAAGTGACTACCTGTTCAGCCAAAGACATTGGATGCCCTAAAGGCTGCTTTAATAATTCCATCAGTCCATTACCATAAGCAAGCTGTTCCTTCGTTTCTTCATCCAGATCTGAACTAAACTGCGTAAACACTTCCATCTCACGGAACTGTGCCAGATCAATACGAACGGTACCGGATGCTTTTTTCATTGCTTTCGTCTGTGCCGCACCACCAACACGGGATACGCTAAGACCTACATTGACAGCAGGTCGCATTCCGGCAAAGAACAAATCACTCTCTAAGAATATCTGACCGTCTGTGATGGAAATTACATTTGTCGGTATGTAGGCAGACACATCTCCTGCCTGCGTTTCAATGATCGGAAGTGCCGTAATGGAACCACCGCCTAACTCATCGCTTAACCGGCTGGAACGCTCCAGCAAACGGGAATGCAAATAAAATACATCACCAGGATATGCCTCACGACCCGGAGAACGCTCTAATAACAGAGATAAGGCACGATAGGCAACTGCATGTTTAGAAAGATCGTCATAAACGATCAAAACATCTTTTCCTTCATACATGAAATATTCTGCCAAAGCAGTTCCGGAATATGGTGCAATATATTCCAATGATGCTGATTCACTTGCGGTAGCCGTTACGACAATGGAATAATCCAACGCATCATTTTTTTCTAAAGTATTCACTAACTTTGCTACGGTAGATGCTTTCTGACCGATTGCAACATAGATACAAATAACATCTTTGCCTTTCTGGTTCAAAATAGCGTCCATCGCAATTGAAGTCTTACCGGTCTGTCTGTCACCAATGATCAACTCACGCTGACCGCGGCCGATCGGAAACATAGAATCAATAGACAAGATTCCGGTTTCCAGCGGAACGGAAACGGATTTACGATCCACGATTCCCGGTGCATCACATTCGATTGGGCGATAGTCATCGGCTTCAATGTCGCCCTTGCCATCAATTGGAGCACCCAGTGCATTGACAACGCGTCCTAAATAATGTTCTCCAACCGGAATACCGGCACGTTTCTTGGTACGAGTTACTTTCATTCCTTCGCGAATGCCGGTGTCTTTACCTAAGATAATGCAGCCGATCTCCGTCTGTTTAATATCCTGTACCATTCCCTTTACACCGTTTTCAAAAATCACGATCTCGCCATACATCGCATGTTCCATACCATAGATGGTTGCAATTCCGTCACCAACCCAGATTACGGTACCTACTTCATGCTCTCTGCTTTCTATTTCGTAATTTTCAATCTCGCTTCTTAAAATAGATATAATATTTTCTGAGCTGATTGTACTCACATCATCATCTCCTAGTCAATTTTTGTTTTAAGCCGTTTACACTGCCTAAAATGCTTTGATCGATCTCCAGATCACCGATCCGGATCACGAATCCACCAATCAAACTGTGATCTTCTTCCAGCGTTAGCTGCAATTGTTGACAGCCAAGCTTTTTACAAAGTCCCTGTTCGATATTTCTAAGCTGTGCTTTCGTCGGTTCTGTCATATAATAAAGTGTTCCGACCAAAATACCCTGACTTTCTCTGCGCCATATCTCATATGCCGAGAATATGTCAGGAAGAATCTCTGCTTCGTTGTAATCACAAACCTTCTTAAGAAAAGAATGCATTTCCTGAGGAAACAGTTTGTCAATGATCCGATGCTTTTGAGCACGGGTCACGATCGGACTGTTCAACACTTTACGCAATTCTTCCGACTGTAAGTAAAGCTGCTTAGCGGTTTCAACAGCATCTTCTGAAATTCCAAGTTCAAACAGAACTTTTCCATAATTAATTGCCGTCTGCTTCATGAGATTCCCCTATTCCAGCAATATACTGATCGTAGATAGAGCGATCCACACTGGAGTCCGCCTGCTCTTTCAGAATCTTACCAGCCGCAGCCATGGCGACACCGGCAATCTGTTTTTGCATGGCTTCCATCGCCTGCTCGCGCTCGTTTTCTACATCCTGTTTTGCTTTTTCCAATATACGATTTGCCTGCCGCTCTGCTTTCTGAACACGTTCCTCATACTCCTTACCGGCACGCGTTCGGGATTCTTCTACTATCTGTTTGGATTCCTCTTTGGCATTTTCGAGCAGACCATCATATCGCTGTTTTAACTGCATAGCTTCGTCTTCCTTGCTCTGTGCAGCAGAAAACTGCTTGTCGATCATCTCTTTGCGTGCTGCCAATACATTTTGGATCGGTCCGATCAAAAAATGTCTCATGGCAACATACAAAACGACCAAATTTAACAAGGTAAAGATAAATCCATCAAAACGTAACATGTTGTATCGCCAGCCTTTCTGTCTGTATTAATGAAGCATCAATATGATCAGTAAGGCAATAACGAAACCATAGATAGCAGTTGCCTCGGCTAATGCACAACCAAGCACTAAGTTGACTTTGATCTTTGGTTCTGCTTCCGGCTGTCTTGCGATTGCATCCACTGCTTTGGATGTAGCTAAACCAATACCAATACCTGCTCCGATACCTGTCAAAACTGCAATACCTGCTCCAATAGCGATTAACTGTGTCATAATTTACCTCTTTTCTGCGCTGCCTGTATGTAATCAATAGCTTGCTGCGCACAGCGCCCGCCTTGCAAGCTTTCTTAATACTTAAACTCTTAATACTTAAACTCTTAATCCATCTCCACTGCTTCACCAATATATAAAGCAGTCAAAAATACAAATACAAATGCTTGGATCAGTCCGTCAAAAATATCAAAATAAACACTAAAGACGGCTGGTAAAACTGCCGGAACGACAATTTTTAACAACTCCATAACAACATAGGAACCAAGTACATTACCAAACAATCGCATACACAGCGACAACGGTCTGGTAAACACTTCCAAAAGATTGATCGGTGCTACGATCCATATTGGTTCCAAGAAACCTTTCAACCAGCCTTTGGTTCCTTTTTGGCGGATTCCTGCTACTTCTACCAGAACAATGCTCATAACGGCCATTGCAGCGGTAACACCCATATCTTTTGTAGGTGGCTTGAATCCGATCAGCCCAATCAGGTTGGCTACTGCGATATACAGCAACACGCTCAGCAAATACGGTAGATATTTTAATCCGTTTGCTCCGAGCAGTTCACCAAAAAAGCTCTCTGCCATCTGGTATCCCGATTCCAAAGCAAGCTGTACCTTGCCAGGATTATCAATGGATAAGTTTCTTGTCAGTAAAATGGAGAGGAGAATCAATAACGCCATAATGATCCATGTTACGACGACTGATTCCGGAACTTTGATGCCGCCAAAAGCGGGAATTGTGAATACTGTATTGCAGTTTAATTCTTCCATCAGCTCCTTTGTTAATGCCTCCGTAATACTCACTTCCTTTCCATGGCTTTTTGCCATGTCTCCCATTATATGCATTCCATTTCTGATGTCTAATAACTTCTGATTATTTTATCATTCGCATTTTTTATAAATACCATAAAGCCTTATTTTATAAGTCTTTAGAACCAAAAAGAACCAATCCCGGTAAAACCCGGATTGGTTCTTTTTGTCATTAACAGTGAATCAAAAGTTTAGCATAACTTCATTAATTTGCAGTTAGGGATGCCGGCTTTCCAAAAATCCTGAAGTGGAATATGTTTCACCTGACAAAGAATGCTGGAATTCATAGCACCATGTCCAACGATCAATATGTTTTTTCCCTCTTTGAGCTGCGGATATACAATTTCGCTTAAAAATTGACCGGTTCTCTCCCAAAGTTCCTGCATACTCTCTGCACCGTCTCGGGCAATATACTGCTCAGGATGCCGAAACAACATGCCGACCGGACAGTCTGGAATATCTTCACAATTCGCAGTTCCCTCATATATTCCAAAGCCCATCTCGATCAATCGGTCGTCACATAATATCGGAATATTTCGCCCCTGTAAAACAAGCTCTGCTGTCTCTCGTGCACGAATCAATGGGGAACAGTAACAAATATCAATAGGAATATTGAGGTAATCTTCCCTTGCCTGCTTTGCCATCTGTCGTCCCTCTTCATTCAAAGGAATGTCCGTACGCCCCTGCAGTTTGTGCTGTATATTCCAATCTGTTTTGCCATGTCGCATAATATATAACATATCTTACAGTACCTCCTGCACTTCTTCGTAACGAATACGAAGCTTCGGCATTTTAGTTATCGTTGTGTAATAATTAACTGCCCAATCCTCTCCCTGTGCCGGATCGTTTTCTCCGGAAGCCGGTGGGGCAAATATTTTTAAGGAAAGCTCTGCTCCCGGCTCGATCGGAGTTTCAAAAAACGCAGACATCATATCTACCGTTTTCGTCCCCGGTGCTTTATAGAACCAACGGCCATTTAATTCCATCATTAAATTTAATTCTTCTTCAAAGGTTACTTCGCAAAATTCCGGCGTTTTCTCAAACTTGATCGGAATTGCAATACCCTCTGCATCTTCAGCGCTTCCCCAGCGTAACGTTGCAGGAAGAGTTACTTCCTCTGCTTCATTCAAACCCGGCATGAAAAATGGATCCTTCAAAATATCCTTATAATCCTTTAAGATTGGCTGTGGAATACCTACAGAAGCGTTATTGGGATCCTCGATCTCCAGACCTAAACGTCCTCTGTCCCTAAATTGATACATAGAGAATCCATCAAACCAGTCCGCATTTTCGGACTTTAACTTCTCAACAAAACGCTTGATCGATTCGCCCTGATGTAATGGTCCGGTCACATCGCCGTCAGTATTAAATTCAGATACTACCATTGGCTTGCAGATTCCGCCGTTTACTTTTGTAATTCGTTTCGAGGTCTTACGCAAACGCTCAAAAAACTCATCCACTGGTGTCATAGCATAGCTGTTACCGCCCTTTTCACATACGTCAAACGGCCATCCGTAATGCAGTGCCAAATAGCAGTCATTCGACCAGATATCTGCAGTTGCAAAAGCTTCTTTGAACTCTTTTTCAAATTGAACAGGGGCATCTTCTACACTAATGTCGCCAACGGCACTTCCACAAAATACAACAGAAATCTGCGGTGCTTCCTCTTTGACGATCTTTGCGAAACGAACAAAGAAATCACCAACCTCCTGATAAGAAAAACGCTGGTTATGGGTAAACCAATCGCCACCACATTCGTGATTGATACGAAGACGCATTCTGCCAAAAGGTTTTAAATCCTTAGCAATCTGTCTAAGATATTGATCTTCCAAAGAACAATCAATGGTCAAAGTAAGAGCAACATCCTGTCCATGACGTCTGATGTCTCGCATCTGCTCAAATGGCTGGCTGGTTGTATCACCGTCAATACCGCCGCGATATGGGAAATAGTCATCATAAGGATAATCCCACTGAAAATGAATTTCCATGTCTTTACAAGCAACACTGATTCGCTCCGGCCATTCTTTATCTTTTGGATAATAGGTATACATGATACCAATATTACGGTGTGGTCGTCCGAGCGTGTTCAGAATATAATCCTGATTGACATATTCTGCTCTCTCGCTGCCATCGCCTAGATCTAACCCACAAGTTGCTGCTGTTAAAGTAACCTTGTTTAGTTTATTCATAAATTCCTCCTTTTACTCTACCCAAAATACTCTTCCATCATTTCTAGGTGCTGCAGCAGGATTTTCGCCATCTATATAACCTACCGCACAATGACCGATGCCTTCCCACTCGCCTTCGATTCCAAGATCTTTTAAGAGCTTCTGATATTCCGGCATTTCAAACTCTTCTTTCGCTCTGTGGATCCAAATGCTGCCAAGACCCAGAGAATGTGCTGCAAGCATCAGATTGCCCATAACAAGACTACCATCATACGGAGCTGTAGGCACTTCCTTATTAGCGAGTACGATCAAAATCGCAGGTGCACCATAAAAAGGATCGTTGCCTTCCGGACCACCCATGATCTCATTGTTGACTTCCGACAATTTATCCCGCAGTTCTTTATCCGTCACTGCAATAGTGATCACTGCCTGTCTGCCCCTGCCATTGGCTGCATACAAACCAGCCTCTACGATCTGTTCCAGATCTGCCTTAGATGGCATTTCTGCCTTAAATTTACGAATACTGCGTCTTTCCTTCATTGCTTTGATTACTTCGTTCATGGTAATACCTCCGTTTCTTCTGATTTCATGCTATGAACATTCCTCTCCTGTAATAAGTAAAATCGGTATTTTGTGCTGCCTGTAGTGTAAAACGAACCATTTCCTATACTATCAGAAATAGCAACGACAAAATTGCCGTTGCTATTTTACACCTTTTTACACGAAAAAGAAATATTTATTTTATACGTAGATTTTCACCTTTTAATTTATCGCAAAAATGTGAGAGTTCAAACTTTTTTCAAAGTTATTTTGCCACAAAAATATCCGCGATCAAACCTCTTCCCGGATCTGTTTTGCCGCAGCCACCATATTACGAAGACTGGCATCTGTCTCCGGTACACCTCTGGTTTTTAAGCCGCAGTCAGGATTTACCCATAATTTATCTTTATCAATCTTAGTAAGCATCGCATGCAGCGCCTTTACGATCTCTTCAACCGATGGAACTCTTGGTGAATGGATGTCATACACACCGGGGCCAACCTCTGTCTCAAAATGATTTTCTTTGAGAGAATCCAAAATCTGCAAATCGGAACGAGACGCCTCGAAGGTGATCACATCCGCATCCATATCATCGATCGCCGAAATGATGTCTGTAAATTCACTGTAGCACATATGCGTATGAATCTGCGTTTCCGGTTTGATACCGCTATGGGTCAGACGAAATGCAGGAATTGCAAAATCAAGATATTCTGTATACCAATCCGAACGACGAAGTGGTAATTTCTCGCGTAATGCTGCCTCATCGATCTGGATCATCTGAATGCCATTTGCTTCGAGATCTAGCACTTCATCACGAATTGCCAATGCGATCTGAGAAATAGATTCTTTGATGGAAATATCCTCCCTAGGGAACGACCAATTCAAGATCGTTACCGGTCCGGTAAGCATTCCCTTCATGATCTTTTTCGTAAGAGACTGCGCATAGACAGACCACTCTACCGTGATCGGATTTTTGCGATATACATCGCCCCAAATGACCGGTGGTTTTACGCAGCGCGTTCCATAAGACTGTACCCATGCTTTTTCGGTAAACAAAAATCCACCTAACGCCTCTCCGAAATACTCTACCATGTCATTTCGCTCATATTCGCCATGCACGAGAACATCCAGACCGATCTCTTCCTGCCATTTAACGCATTCTGCGATCTTTTGCTGATTGAAAGCAATATACTGTTGCTCTGTGATCTCACCACGGCGGAACGCAGAACGATTTGCCTTGACATCCTTTGTCTGCGGGAATGATCCGATCGTTGTCGTCGGAAATTCCGGAAGACCAAGTACCGTCTTCTGTAATTTTTGCCGCTCAACTCGCTCCGGAAGTCTTGTATAATCAGTCTCCTTTACTCCGGCAAGACGCTTTGTAACTTCCTCATTCTCGCAGTCTCTATGCTGTAAAAATAATGTTTTATTCTTCACAAAGGTACTTTCTGCTGTATGATCTGCGGACTCTGCCAAAGTGCTTAGTTCCTGCAGTTCCACTAATTTTTCCTCAGCGTATGCAAAGTATGCTTTGTATTCTTCCGATAACTTCTGCTCATGCTGTAATGTATATGGCACATGGAGCAAAGAACAAGATGTGGACAGTACAATATGATTCTTTGCAACCGGTAAATCTTCTATCGTCTGCAGCGTTTTCTCATAATGGTTTTTCCAAATATTTTTACCATTAACGAGTCCTGCAAATAACAATTTATCCTGTGGGAAACCAAACTGCTTGATCAATGAAACTGTCTGCTTACCCTCGATAAAATCAAGTCCGATCCCGGCAAATGGCATTTGGATCAAATCCTCATAAATATCACGCACATCGCCAAAATAAGTCTGCAATAACACATGACACTTGTTATCTGCAGCAAGGATTTCATCATATAATTTGTGGAATAACTGAATTTCATCCTGTCCCATATCTTGTACAAGTGCAGGCTCATCAAACTGTAGCCAGTCAATACCTTCTGTTTCGCATTTCACAATCAAATCCCGATATGCTTTACTCACGGCATCCACATAATCTGCCATTTTTTTCGTTCCGGTATATCGGCAAAGTTTTAACAGTGTATAAGCACCGATCACTGTCGGCTTTGTTGTGATCTCAAGCTCTTTTGCTTCATGATACTCTGCAAAAAGTTTGTTCCCTTTTAGCTCGATCACCATCTCATCTTCCACTTCTGGAACGATATAATGATAATTCGTGTTAAACCATTTCTTCATTGCCAATGCTTTTACATCACCGGAATCGCCCTGATAGCCACGCGCCATCGCAAAGTAGGTATCTAACTCTGATAACTGAAGTTCTTTATATCGTTTCGGAACAATGCCAAATAATACGGCGGTATCTAACATATTGTCATAGAACGAAAAATCATTGCTGGAAATAAAAGAAATCCCTGCCTCTTTCTGTGTAAGCCAATGCGTTTTTCTCAATTCTTTTGCGGTCTGCAAAAGTTCTCCCGCCTCAATCTCCTTTCGGAAATACTGTTCGGAGGCAAATTTTAATTCTCGTAATGTTCCTATTCTTGGGTAACCAATGACTGCTGTCTGCATATTCTTCCTCATTTCTGCACACTTTCTCTTCCTACGGTATTCATGCCAAATGTACAAAACACAAATCCCCCTTGCAACGCTATGTGACTATTATACGAGGAATGGTACCTATTGAAAAATACATAAAAATACAGGCTGACCATAGTTTGAAACTATGATCAGCCAATATATTTACTTAATGCATCCAGATAAGTGGTTCCCAATCGGCTTAACATTCCTTTTCTGTGCGTGATATAGCCGATCCGCATATCACTTTCATCCGCTAACGGCACGGCGATAATATCTTTGCCATTTAATTTCTTATCGATCACACCACTGCATACCGTGTAACCGTTTAATCCGATCAAAAGATTAAACAGCGTTGCCCGGTCACGCACACGAATATTTTTCTTGCGCTCCGATACGGAAAAAATCTCCTCCGAAAAATAAAATGAATTGTGCTCGCCCTGCTCAAAAGACAGATACGGATAACTTTCCAACTCTTCATTCGTAATGATCTGACGATCTGCTAAAGGATGTCTGCGACTGATGAATACATGGGGCTTTGCCACAAAAAGGTCGTGAAATTCCAACTCATTGGACTTTAATATTTTCGTGATGACTTTCTCATTAAAATCATTCAAAAAGAGAATGCCGATCTCACTTCTCATTTTCGCTACATCTTCAATGATCTCATAAGTCTGCGTTTCGCGAAGGCTGAAGTCATACTCTTCCTGACCATATTTCTTGATCAGGTCGACAAATGCATTTACTGCAAACGAATAATGCTGGGTCGAAACACAAAACTGCTTTTTGCCGCTGCCTTCTCCCTTGTATTTATCCTCTAGAATTTCAGCCTGCTCAAGCACCTGTCTGGCGTAACCCAAAAAGATATCCCCCTCTTTGGAAAGGCTTATTCCCTTATTGGTCCGGTTAAAGATCACAATCTGCATCTCCCGTTCCAATTCATGGATCGCATTCGTAAGACTCGGCTGTGAAATGTATAATTTACCTGCCGCTTCCGTGATCGTCCCGGTTTCGGCAACGGTCACTACATATTTTAGTTGTTGTAAGGTCATGCTATTCCCCCTCTTCCAGCAATATTTTTTGAAATGTCTGCGCAGCTACGCTTCTTGGTCCTCTGGCATCATAGATCATCGAAACGCTGCGCTTAGGGATTTTATCTTTTAGCGGAATACAAAGGATCTCCCTATGCGCGATTGCCTCTTTCGCCATTGCCTTTGGAAGAAAAGCAAGTCCAAGCTCATGCTTTACCAACGGAAGAATCTGATCCGCTGTAGCAGTTTCGATCGACGGCTCCAAGGAAAGACCGTGTTCCAAAAATAATTTCTGATAAAATTGTCTGGTTATCGTGTTTTTCTCCATACAGATCAACGGAAACTGTAATAAATCCTGCAGCGATAGCTTTTGCTCTGCAAGCGCCTGAAAGGTATTTCCGGCGATCAGGATCTCCTGAAAGTCACAGAGACGGGTTGTTTTTAGTGTCTTATCCGTTACTGTCGGTGTTGTGATCACTGCAAAATCAGCTTCTCCGCTTTGTACTGCATGAATTGCCTGCGGTGTAGAATGATTATATAGTTTTAATTGCACCTTAGGATACGCCATATGAAATTTTTTTAACTTTTCCAGCAGAAAAATATTTAGGGCGATCTCACTCGCACTGATAGAAACGCAGCCCTTTTCCAACTCGGCACTCTCAGTCAATTCCTCTTCTGCCGCTAATATCTGCATCATAGCTGCAGAAACATGCCGAAAAAGCTTTTCTCCCTCTTCGGTCAACCGTACTCCACGATTTGTCCGTATGAATAAGGTGCAGTGTATTTCCCGCTCCAGGCAATTCATCGCTCGTGTAATATTGGGCTGACTATTATGTAAAGCATGTGCCGCTTTCGTAAAATTTCGATATTTCGCTACATAATAAAATATTCTGTAGTATTCAAAATTTACATCCATAATGACCGTTCATTCCTTTCCTGTCCCCTTTATGGTATAGGCGTCAGTATATCAATGTGTTATTGCAGCTATATCAATAATACTTTTTACTTATTGAAATGATTCAATTATAATCGTTTCAAAGCAAAAAAACAACATATAATGGAGATGATCTTATGGCATTAGTATTACCGAGAGAAGAGGAAGTCGAAAAGATTTTTTCAAGGATTCTTTCTTCAGATGACTGCTGTGAAAGACTTCTTGATACTTTTTACGACCATTTAGATGATGAAAACAGATATGTCGACCCGGATTCTCATCATTTTGCAGAGGTGCTTTTGAATGCATACAAAAATGGTGATGTTAGTGCGCTTTTGTTGGAGTTATGCCACCGCTCCATGTTTGATCTGCTCAAAGAAGCATATCTGATCCCAAAACGCTTTCATGGCAAAGCCGGTGAAAACCCGATCTTACTAACAGATGCAGATGGCAAACTGTTAGCGGACAAAAAGAATCTCGTATCAAAACATGAATATAAAAAATTCCAAGAAATTTACCATGCTCACGATGCAGCCCCACGCTCAAAATTATATTTGGCTGACGGCTATGATCTCGTTCGATATTACACATCCGACATGAACATCAAAGAAAAACACGAAAATAAAGAACGCGGTATTCTCCTACTGTATGCGTTACCGGATACGAAAAAGTTACATCTGTCCGAAGCGCAGGCATACGATGTCATTTGGACAACTTTTCATAAAATCCAGCAGGAAGCTTACTCTGCCATTGTTTTTTACGGTCAGGAAACCGGAAGCAGATCCGGCAAAACTTTTGATGAACTCGGCGTGCTTCTCCCAATCAAGCAATTTGAATCCAAAATGCTTCGACATATTGGCGTGATCGACGGACTCGTGCTGTCCTGTCGTGAAGAAATGATCCGAACCGCCGGAGCAGACAGTTTGGATTTATAATACCGCGATGCACAAAAACTTGCCTGTGTGAGTACAGTCAACGGTTGCAGAAAGGGATGTAAGATGATTATGAAAACAGCGATTACAGGTGCAAACATCAAGAAAAATCATATGGATATTTTATGGCATGAATATGCTGACAAGACAGATCCCACACCGATCACAGAGGCTTCTCTTCCTGCCAAGGCTTCTGTTGTCGGACGTGTCGGGATTATGATGCTTTCCTGTGGAACCGGGGCATGGCGTGTTCGTAGTTCCATGAATGAACTTTCCGAGTTAATGAATATGACTTGTACGGTTGATATTGGATTAATGTCGATCAATTATACTTGTTTTGACGGGGAGCAAAGTTTTAGCCAATCGCTGTGTCTGACGAACACCAGTGTAAATACTTCACAGCTAAATCGCTTGGAAAAACTGGTGTCCGGCTTTGCCGACCAAGAGATTACGAAAAGCTGTGAAATGATCCACTCGACATTAGATGAAATTGAAAAAATACACGGATTATATTCTCCAGGTGCTTTAGCGCTTGCCGCTGCACTCGCCTGTGGATCCTTTACCTTTTTATTGGGCGGCGGAGTCATTGAAATGTTATGCGCTTTTATCGGTGCAGGTATCGGCAATTATATCCGATGCAAAATGACGAAACATCATTTGACGCTGTTTTTAGGAATCATCTCTTCTGTATCAGCAGCTTGTTTAAGCTATACCGTTCTGCTTAGATTACTGCAGTTGTTTTTTACAGTTAATGTTCAGCACGAAGCCGGATATATCTGTTCTATGTTATTTATTATCCTGGGATTCCCGTTTATCACAAGCGGTATCGACTTAGCAAAATTAGATATGCGTTCCGGAATGGAACGCCTGATGTATTCGCTGATCATTATCACTGTTGCGACCATGACAGCATGGATCTTAGCAATGGTTCTTGGATTAAAACCGATGCCATTTCTGCCACTTAAATTTGCACTGTGGCAATGGATCATATTGCGTCTGCTCGCCAGCTTTGGCGGCGTATTCGGATTCTCCATTCTCTTTAACAGCCCAATTAGGCTGGCAGCCGCGGCAGGAGTTATCGGTGCTGTATCCAACACGTTTCGATTGGAACTGATCGATCTTGCATCCTTTCCACCTGCCGTTGCTGCCTTTGCCGGTGCTTTTGTTGCAGGCATCTTCGCCACTACGGTAAAAGGAGTTGCCGGATATCCAAGAATATCGATTACGGTCCCTTCTATCGTGATCATGGTACCGGGACTCTATTTATACAAAGGATTCTATAATCTCGGTACGATGAATTTATATTCTGCCGCTTCTTGGCTTGCCGCTGCACTTTTGATCATTCTTGCGTTACCGCTGGGGTTGATCTTCGCACGAATTATGACCGACAAAACATTTCGGTACTGCACCTGATCCATACGGTCATATTTTCCCATGGCAACACGATCCGTCTGACTGCGCAGAGAATTTCAAATAGTCAGAAATGCCTTGTAAGCATACCTTGCATTATAGAGAGATCTTGCGAACCGAGGTCTGTAAGACATATTTTTCTTTCACTGCTTGTAGTTCTTCCATGTGGGCTGTCTGCAAATGTGCCTGCTGTTTTGCTTCGGACTCCCATTCTTCTACCAAAAGCAAGGTGTTGGCATCCGTTGCATCATAATAATATTGATATGCTACAAAGCCATCTTCCTTTTGTATTTTCTGTAATATTCCTAAATCCGTTACCTCCTCCACAAAAGCCTCTCTTGTATTCGGTTTTGTTTGGTAGGTTACAAGTAATAAAATGTGCTGCATCGTGAACTACGCCTCCTCAGATAATCAATTTTTTATTATGGGCTCAAATCTTATACTAGCCAATTAAAACTTTCTTGCCTTCAAACGCAAATCCGTAATGTCGGATCCGATCTGATCCAATACCAAGTGCGATTAGATCTGCATCGTAATTCTTATCTTCTATCTGCCGCAAAGCCATTTGTACAGTGTCCTGTAAGGTCTTTTCTGTTTCGTGATCCTGCACCTTAAACTCTATCACTATCGCAGTATCGCTCTCATTTAATGGCACAAGCATTACATCATAACGACCATACCCACTCTCACGATTGGACTTTATTTCATAGCGTTCTCTAAGTTCCACTAAAAGTCCTAACACAAATCCATGATAAAAACGCTCCGGTTCGCTTTTTTTAGAAGGCTGCTTTCCCGTATCAAATGTACTGAATGTTGCCAATGCCACATCATTCATATAAATATTCATTTCTTTCAGACTCCCCTGCAGCAACGCTTTTACAAATCCGTTATAATTTGCATGCGATGCCTTAAACCATCCTCGAAACATCCCCGAAAACATGCTTTTTGTTTCCAAATTCGTAATACACAATCGATACCATGGCTCCAAAAGCGTTCCTCTATATTCCACATCATTTACATTCAAATAACCACTGGCGAGCATAAGACTCCAAATCGCGTTTTCATCCTGATCCAACTGATCAAACACAATTTGCTCATCAAAAGTCACCAAAATCTCTTTTCCGTTGAGGAGATCTTCCATCTTTTCTTTGATATCTGCAGATGCCGCTTGAATCAAATTGCTCACCAAGCCATTAGAGCTTGTAGATGCCCAATATGGATACAGCTTTTTTTCTTTCAAATAATTCGTAATAGACCATGGATTATAGATATCATGATATTGACCAAAAGTAAAGCCATCATACCATTGTTTGACAATCTCTTTCTTATCGCCCATACCATAGTTATCTAAAGCATCAAACACTTCTTTTTCCGTAAATCCAAAGCAATCTGCATACAGATCAGATGTAGTTGTGATAACACGAAGATTATTCAGGTCTGAAAAAATGCTTTCTTTGGAAACCCTTGTCACCCCGGTCATCAGTGCACGCTCCAAATAAGGATTCGTTTTGAAAGAGGCATTAAACAGACTGCGGATGAACGCAGTGAATTGCTCCCAATAGCCATGCACATAAGCTTCCTGCATAGGAGTATCATATTCATCTAATAAAATGATAGCTTTCTTACCATAATAGTGTTCCAGCCATGCAGAAAGATTTTTCAATGCATCCTGTGCTGTCACATCGTCCATTTCCGAAGTTACCGCCATAATCTGGCGGCGTTCCCCTTCGCTAAAACCATCCCATGTTATAAGCTGTGGAAAATTTCGATAAGCCTCTACAATACAGTTCTTAATCTTTTGAATTGCATCCTTGTAATTCGTCTGTTTTACATCGGCAAAACTCAAAAAAATAACCGGATATTTTCCCTGCAGACTACGGTACTTCTCTTCTTTCCAAATAGACAATCCCTCAAAAAGGTCTCCCCGATCTGCATATTTATTAGAGAAAAAACAATTTAGCATACTCATGTTCAAGGTTTTTCCAAAGCGTCGCGGGCGGGTGAGCAGCGTAATTTCATCGACATTATCCCACCATTCTTTGATAAAATTTGTTTTATCAACAAAAAAGCAGTTATTTTCCCTTAAAAAAGCAAAATCCTGCTTTCCTATACTGATGCTCTGTGCCATATGCTCACCCACTTTCCAAATAATATAGCTAGTATAACAAATACAATAAAATTTGTCATTCCTACACTCTTATTTTATGGCATAGGAAATTGCCCGTGATGTTTCGTTACCCCACCAAGAATTGCTTTGCAATTCTTGCAAAGCAAAGCGCTGGCTTTGCTTTTTTATGCCATCTCATTATAGTGTGCATAAATCCCATTTGCCGCCAAAAGTTCCTCGTGGGTACCCCGTTCCGCAATACCGGTATCTGCAACCACCAAAATCTCATCCGCATTTCGGATCGTTGACAGGCGATGTGCAATGGTAATGGTTGTCCTGTTTTTGGCCAGTTCTTCCAAACTATGTTGAATCCAGCGCTCGCTTTCGTTATCTAAGGCACTGGTTGCCTCATCAAGAATCAAGATCGGTGGATTCTTGAGAAATACCCGCGCGATCGAGATACGCTGCTTCTGACCACCCGACAGACGGGTTCCACGCTCTCCCACATAACTATCGTATCCATCCGGCAAAGACATGATAAAATCATGAATATTCGCTTTCTTGGCTGCATCGATGATCTCTTCGATAGAGGCACCCGGCTTGCCATAGGAAATATTATCCTTTATCGACCCACAAAACAGATACACATCCTGCTGCACAAGACCAATATTGTTGCGAAGGCTTTCTAACGACAGACTGCGAATATCCTTGCCGTCGATCCGAATGCTTCCTCCGGTCACATCGTAAAATCTTGGAAGTAATGAACAGATCGTTGTCTTTCCGCTTCCGGACGGTCCTACCAACGCTATAGATTTTCCAGCGTCAATCCGAAAGGAAACATCGGACAAGACAAGTGTATCATCATCGCTGTAATGAAAAGATACATCTTTATACTCAACTGTTCCTTTCACATTTTCTAACGGCTTAGCATCCTCTGCATCGACAATGTCCGGTTCTGTTTCTACAACTGCTAAAAATCGACGAAATCCCGACAAGCCTTTCTGCATCATTTCCGTCAGCTCTACCAGTATTTGGATCGGACTGATAAAGATTCCAATGTACAGCGCATACATTGCCAGATCCGCTGTCTCCATCTGTCCCTTGGCAATCAACCATCCGCCAAACACAAGCGTAACCAGATACATAAGTCCCTGAAAAAACAAATTACCACTCATAAAGCTTCCCATGCAACGATAGTTGGCGTCTTTGGAGTGCAAAAAGTTCTCGTTACTGTGTCGGAACTTGTCTCGCTCTATCTCCTCATTTGCAAAAGACTGCACGACCCGAATCCCTGCTAAGGTATCTTGAAGACTGGAATTGATATCTCCAATCTTTTGTCGGTTGTCCATAAAGGTTGCCTGCATTCTGCGATTTTGGCTATAGGAAAATAGAATCATAAAAAACACAAGTACCAACAGCGGAATAGCAAGCCAGCGATTGATCACAAACAAAAATACAAACGAACCGATAATTTTTATCAATGATATAAATAAATTTTCCGGTCCATGATGTGCCATCTCTGAAATATCAAACAGATCCGATACTAATTTGCTCATCATCTGTCCGGAATTGTTCTGATCGTAATACGAAAAAGATAATTTTTCATAATGGTCAAAAAGTTGTTGGCGCATATCCCGTTCCATATTGGCACCCATCATATGCCCCTGATAACTGACATAATATTTGCACAACGCCTGAACGATATACATGATAAGCATTGCGACACCGATTGGCAGCAAAACTTGCAAAATTGCTGATGACTTTCCGGCAAAGACTGTTTTCGTCATAGTCCGCAAGATCTGTGGATATGCCAGATCGATCAGACTGATCATCGCTGCGCAGATCAGATCCAGAACGAACACTGCTTTGTATGGTGAATAATACGGTATAAATTTTTTTAATGTATGCATGATAAATTCTTACCTCCTAACAATACCGTTAGTATAACAAATGTGTTAAAATTTGTCATTCCCTGTTATAAATGTCAATCTCATTTGATACCATACTGCATTGCCGTGAGTAGAATCTGTTGATATCCCTTCATTTACAAATCCAAACCCGGAATAGTAATGAATTAACTTTTCTTTACAAGTAAGTACAACGCCCTTTCTCCCCTGCTTTCTCGCAGTATCAATGGCACAGTGAAGCAATCGTCCCGCATACCCGTTTCTTCGATATTCCGGAAGTGTATTTACGCCAAAAATCATCTGCCACGCACCATTCTCGTTGTGTAAAGATGCTTTTTCATACATTTCGTCCGTTAAATTCTGCTCGTCTGTAACAAAACCATCCACAAACGCAATCAGCTTTTGCTTATCATACAACAGGAAAAAATGATCTCCGTAATGTTGGATCCGTTCTGCAAATTCTGCCTTCGTCGCTGCTTCCGCCACCGGAAAACATGCTGCTTCTACGGCTGCAATATCTTCTAAATCCTGCAAAGAGGCTGTTCTTATTTCCATAGTAAGAGTCCCTGCCTTTCTAGTCTCTCGTTATATATACTATAGATTTCATTGTTACATCGCAAATGTCGTCCACAATGTTGTGCTCTACTGCTTCATATTCGATATTATTTCGTTCCAAATATTGATATACTTCCTGCTTATTCATTGCAATCCATCAAACCTTTCCATCTATCCCCCTTGATCTTACCGAAACAATACTCCCTATCAGGAATCCGATAAAAGCCCCCAACGCCAATGTACCAGCAAAAAGCAATGCAATCTCCAGCATATAATTTGTATAAAAATTAGATAGCACCTCACAAATTGCATATACCACAAAACTTCCGATCAATCCAATCAAATTTCTTTTTGTATCACAAAATTTCACGCTAATAACTAATGCAACTATAACTCCTGCTGCCATAAATAAAACACTATCTGACGAATAAAGTTCCTCTAAAATCGGTAAATATCGCATAATTATCCCCCTTATGTTTTATTAGGTTACATCATATCACAAGAAGACAGAACTGTATATAATAATCCACAGTTCTGCCTTCCTTACGATTCTTAAAATTATATTTTTATCCTTGAGCCGCCAAACATATCTGACATTGGAATGGTTTCCAACATGTGATCGATAACAGCGACTTCCTCGTCACTCAAACTAACCATCTGTTCTTACTTTAACTGCGCTCCATCCTTAAAAGCATTTCCTACACGCTCTCCAAGTCTGTAATATCCATGATGTACCGGATCGTATGTGATAGGCGTAAACTTATCAAGATCAAGTTCTCCATCATCTCCCAGATATTTCTCATCTGCGCTTACATTTTTGATTTCCGCAAGATACTTGCTGCCATCAATGACTTTTACAAGCTCGCACTCAAGAGTCAGTGGAAGTTCATTGATAATCGGTGCATTTACAAATTCACTTCTGATTGTAGTAAAGCCTGCTTTTTCCATTTTATTTGGTTCGTTATTGGCAGATACAATTCCCACATAATCACAGGCAACCAGATGTTCAAGGTCTGCCACCCCTACCGTAAAAGCCTTATTTTTCATAATGTTATCGGTTGTCTTATGTGCCGACAGATCTACAATAATCTCATTTGCCCCAACAATTCCACCCCATGCTGCATTCATGGCATTTGCTTTTCCGTTTTCATCATATGTTCCAAGTATCATAACTGGCTGTGGATATAAAAATGGTTTTGCTCCAAAATTCTTTCTCATGGTCTTATCTCCTTTTCATTCTATTATTTCTGCTCGTCTACCGGTGGTACCATTTCGGCATACTTTTTCAGCAATTCCGGTGTACTTGTATAATATCTTACATTTTTATCAAGCTCACTGATTTTCTTCATTTCGTCCTCAGTCAGAGCGAAATCAAATAAATCAAAGTTCGCTTTAATATGCTCTGGATTTTTTGAGCCTGGAATTACAATATTTCCAGCCTGAATATGCCAGCGAAGGATAATCTGTGCTGTACTTTTCTGGTATTTTTCACCAAATTCTACGATAGTTTCATCATTTAAAAGTGCTGTATCTCCATGTCCCAATGGATACCATGCCTGAATTTTAATATCCTCTTTCGCTAAAAATTCTTTTAATTCTTGTTCCTGAAAATATGGATGTACCTCCGTCTGCAACACAGCCGGCTTTACTTCGCATATGTCAAGAATTTCCTGAATCTGTTCCTTTGTAAAGTTAGAAAGACCGATTGCTTTTACTTTTCCTTCTTTATATGCCTTTTCCATAAGGCGATAACCTGCCACATAGTTTCCGGATGGCTGGTGAATCAGAAGTAGATCAATATAATCGGTATCCAGTCTTTCCAGTGTTTTTTCTACAGCATCCTCCTGCTCATAAAAAGATGGCCAAATTTTGCTCTCTAAGAAAACATCTTCTCTTACAAGCCCTGATTTTTTAATTGCACGACCTACAGCTTTTTCATTTACATAAGCATTTGCTGTATCAATTAATTTGTAACCATCTTTCAGTGCCTCTAAAACAGCACTTTCTGCCTGATCCGGAGTCAGAAGAAAAGTTCCAATTCCTGCCATTGGCATTTTAATTCCGTTATTTAATGTTGTGTATTCCATATTTCATGCACCTCCATTATTTTTTCATATATTCATTATAAACACTTTGTAATTCTTTCGGAAGTTCCCATTTGTTTTTCAGTATTAACCTTATGGTTTGTCCTCGCAAACAAATATATGCAACCAAGAACAAATATCACGATATAAAATACTATCATACCTACCAATTTCTTTTTTCTTAATTTCATTTACTGCCTTCCATATTTTTTCTGTATTTTTGAGCCGCCAAACACTTGCGACATCGGCATATGTTCAAGCATCTCATCCATAGATTTTACTTCATCCTGAGTCAGCTTTATATCTGCTGATTTCATATTTTCTTCCAGTCTGTTTACTTTTCTCGTTCCCGGAATCGGTACGATATATGATTTCTTTGCAAGCATCCATGCAAGGGAAATCTGTGCCGGTGTAGCATTCTTTTCTTTAGCAATCATCTTCATCCAAGAAATAAATTCATTATTTTCCTTTAGTCCTTCTTCTGTAAACTGTGGCATCATACTACGATAATCTCCGGTTTTTTCAAATTCTCCATGTGAATGATATGCTGCTGTCAGTATGCCATTAGCAAGCGGTGAAAATGCAACAAATCCTATTTTTAATTCTTCAAGCACCGGGAATAATTTCTCGTAATCCCTATACATCATAGAATATCTGTTCTGAATCGCTGTGACCGGGCATACTTTATGTGCGCGGCGGATAATCTCCTCACTGGCTTCCGATAATCCCCAGTGTGTAATTTTTCCCTGCTCCATTAGTTCCTTCATGGCTCCTGCCGTTTCTTCAATCGGTACAGTCATATCAATACGATGAATATAATATAAGTCCAAATAATCTGTATGCAGTCGTTGCAGAGATCCATCAATAGATGCTTTAACCGTCTCAGGTCGTCCATCGGGAATCAAAGGTTTATTTACCGTTGTTGCAGTTTCATCAAAATGTATACCACACTTCGACGCAAGAACGATCTTATTTCTATACGATCTTAACACCTCCCCAAGCAATTTTTCATTATGATGCGGATCTTCTGTTGTTCCGTATACCTCTGCTGTATCAAAAAAGGTACATCCTTCATCAATTGCTTTTGCAATCAGTTCTTCGGCTTCTCTCTGTGTCGAAACTGTACCATATGCATGGCTCATTCCCATACAACCAAATCCGATTTCCGATACTTCTAAGTCTTTTCCTAAAATTCTTTTCTCCATGTTTTTTCTTCCTTTGTCGCATATTTTTTAGTTCTATTGTAAGATAACAAAGAGAGACCCAAGACAGAAATCTCTCTTTGTTATGCAGTTTAAACCTAAAGGTTATATCTTACTCGTAAGATTCCTGATAAACGGTAACGCAATCTAAACTATCTGATAAAATTTGTAAACACCATAGGTTCTTGCTCCGGTGGTTCAATGCCCGCTTTGCTTGCAGCTTCTTTGCACTGAAGAAAATATGCCATATTCTTACCCAGCACGCGCATAACCTGAAGCCCTTCCAAATCCTGTTTTACCTGTTCCGGTGCTGCTCCATGTACTATATTCCAATACCTGGAAGTAATGATCGGCATCTGCATCAGTCCGAAATACTTATTGAGCTGATCCCAAGTTGCCGTTGTTCCGGCTCTTCTTGCAGAGATCACTGCAGCCGCCGGTTTCAATAAGAATCGATTACCACCTCCGTTTAGATCAGCATAGAACACTCTGTCCAAAAATGCGGTCATAGCACCGGATGCACCACCCCAATGTACTGGTGATCCAAATACAAATCCATCATAGTCACCCGCAATACTCAAAAATTCATTTACCGTATCCGAAAATACACACTTGTTATTTTCAATGCACTTTTTACAGGCAATACATCCAGATAGTGCTTTATTTCCTATCCAAAAAATATCCGTATCTATTCCGTTCCGGTTTAATGCTTCCGATACTTCACATAAGGCAGTATAAGTACATCCCTCTTTATGAGGACTTCCGTTGGTTAATAATACTTTCATTGTTTTATCCTTTCCATCTGTCCCACTTTACAAACAGACAATCATAAACTGTTATTTTATTTTTCGCACCCATTTATTTACGGTCTTCTGTGAAGATCTTCCATAAAACTTGCTGCAGGTGTATTTGCTGATTCATGTTCTCTCGTAACACGACTTTTCTCATTCGACCAATCCAGATCCTCATCGGTATATCGATCGGCTGCTTTAATTTCACTCAATGTCCCTTTTGTCGCTTTTTTTATCTTTTTGGCAACAGACTTTGTGGTTCCGGTTGCTGAGAAATATAACACAACTACTTTCTTCTTTCGTGATGCTGCCTGTGCATTTCCGCTGATAGTTGTAGCAACAAGTACCACTGCCAGGAAAAGTGCTAACAAACGAATGCTTTTTTGCCATAGCTTTTTCATAAATTGTAACCTTCCTTTCTCATCCTATATTCTTTGATCTGCAGATATCTATACTATTTAGCGTATCCCAAATCTTTCACCCAATCAGATACTTCTGCATCATCTGCACTGCCGCTAAACCGCTGACCTTCTTTCCAATCTCCGGTTCCAGCCATTTCTGCCAAAAGCTGTCCGCTTTCACCAATTCCCGAAGAAGCCGAGGTACAAAATGGAATCACTGTTTTGCCGCTAAAATCATTGTTCTTCACAAAATTATCAACCGGCCATGCAGCAATTGCCCACCAAATAGGATATCCTATGAACACGGTGTCATAAGAATCCCAATTATCTACTTTCGTAGTCGTAAGTTCTACATCGCGCAGGCTCTCATCATCATGTTCTTTGCTGACACGACTGTTATCGTCTGTCCAATTAAGATCATCGTCTGTATATGGCTCCTTCGGTTCAATTTCAAATAGATCGCCCCCTGTCTTATCAGCGATCGACTGTGCAACAGCCTTCGTTGTACCTGTTGCTGAATAATACACGACAAGCACTTTTCCATTACTGCTTGTCTTTTCTTCTGTGGCAGGTGTCTCGCTTGCCACGCTCTCTTCTGTCGGTGCTGCTGTCACCTGGGTTGTCGACGATTTAGACTGTTCGTCTGAATCTTTGGCACCAAGACCACAACCCGCCATAAGTCCCATCGCCATAGTAGCTGTCAATACTAATGATACTATTTTCTTTACTCTCATAGTGAACCTCCATTTCTTTGACAGTGCTTCTACCATCGCATCTCCATATGCTGTTGTCTGATAGTCAGAACTATATGGTACTGCTCTATCAATACGGAACGAATCTGCTCCAGTCTGAGAGATAATGTTTTGAGCGATCCGTTCGCTGGTTCCACTCCAGGAAAAATAAGCGACCAATACTTTGTGATTCTGTGTGTTCGGGGTCTGTATTGGTTTTTGCGTTGGCGCGGGCGTTTGAACCGGTGTCAGTGTCTTGCGCACTGAAATCTTTGCTTTTGTGTTTTTTGACGACTTTTTTGCTTTTACCGTTACTTTACATTTCAATTTATGTCTTGCTTTTTAGTTGTCTTGGCAATTACCGTGATCTTATATTTTTGTTGTTTCTTTTTATACTTCGCAGTAACCGTTGCTTTTCCTGTTCGTTTCGCCCGAATTGTACCATTGGAACTTACTGATACAATTTTTCGATTTGAACTTTTCCAGCGTATCTTTTTGCGATTCCGCTTAGAAACTGTTTTCCAATTTAACTTTTTGGTACTCCCCTGCTTGATAGATACCTTGGTTACCTTACTCGCATTCTTCAACTATAATTTTGGTCAACAATTTCCAATTCATTTTGATGTCCCCATATTTCTTTTCCAAAAATCTACTGCATGATCCAGCCATCCCTTAGCTACGGTATTCTCTCCCAAACCAAATCCATGAGAAAGTTCTGGAAAAACCTCAATCTGAGCGTCTGTACCAGCCGATCCACCCCATAGTGAATAGTCATCCATTGTGATCTTTATGTTCTGTGCATTTTCTTCGCCCCGAAAGAAAAACAGCCCGGTATTTACTTTATCAGGATCCGCTCTTCAACAATATACTGAAACATACAATGCACAAAACAACTTTTGCATAACGCATTAGAAACTCTCCTGAAAGATTTCATAAATCTCTTCATGCGTCATTTTCTTGTAGCTTCCCGGTGCCAAATTACAAGAGTCTGCAATCTCCTTTAATCCTTCTTCTGAAGTCATTCCAAGCTCTCTAAGCGTCGTTGGAAGCCCGATCTCTTTAATGAAATCTGCCAGTGCTTCAACTCCCGCTTTTGCAATCTCTTCCTCTGTTTTTCCTTCATCACTAATCTGCCATACATTCTTTGCAAATCGTACAAATTTGGGAAGTCCATCTTTATAAATATGGCGATAATATACCGGATGTAATACAGCAAGACCACAGCCATGATTGCAGTCCGTATAGGCTCCTAACTGATGTTCCATCTGATGACATTCAAAATCACATTTTTTACCAAGTTTGATAATGCGATTTTCAGCCATAGTAGATGCCCACATCAGATTACTTCTAGCGGTATAATCCTCTGGATTCTGAATTGCTGCACGCAGATTTTTGATCACGCTGCGCATCAATGCTTCAGAAATATCATCTGATACATTATCCTCGTTCGGCTCACTAAAGTAAGTCTCCATAATATGCGATAATATATCAAAACTTCCGGATACCATCTGTTTCTTTGGTACCGTATAGGTATAGTTTGGATCCATTAGAGCAAATTCCGGATTACACTGTGGATAGTCTCTACCCGTTTTTACCTTTAACGCTTCATTGGTAATAACCGCTCCGCCGTTGCACTCACTTCCCGTGCCGGCAACCGTTACGATCACGCCAAGTGGCAGCGGTGCGAAATCAATCACACCTGGTTTTGCCCAATATTCATCCCAAACATCTTTGTCACTCGCTGCTGCCATAGAGACTGCCTTACAACAATCCATAACAGATCCTCCACCAATGCCCAAGATCCAATCTGCATGATTGTCCTTGGCAAGTTTTGCGCCTTCCAGCACCTTAGCATAGGTCGGGTTTGCCATAATTCCTGAAAATTCTATAATCTTTTTACCCGCCTGTTTCAAAATATCGGTAACTTCGTCATAAATACCATTTTTCTTGATCGAACCACCGCCATAAGCAAGTAAAACTTTCTCTCCATGTTTCTTAGCAAAACAGGAAAGATATTCTTTCACACAATCTTTTCCAAAATAAACCTTTGTCGCATTTTCAAAAATAAAATTATTCATAATAATCCTCCATTCCGTTCCTATTATCAGTTCCATCCGTTACACATACCATTTTACCGGCTAAGCCCTAACTCCTTCACCCATGAAGTAACCTCTTCCTTTGATGCTCCGGAAGAAAAGCGTTTGCCATCCTGCCAATCACCGCTGCCAGCCTGTTTCTCCAAAAGTTTTCCACTATCACCGATTCCCGATGAAGTTGATGTACAATATGGAATAACCGTTTTTCCTTTGAAATCATTTAACTGTACAAAACCGTTGACCGGCCATGCAGCAATCCCCCACCAGATAGGATATCCGATGAAAATGGTGTCATAAGAATCCAGATCCTTCAAAGAATTATAGGTAAGTTCCACATCTCTAAGAGAAGTGTCGTTGTTCTCCTTAGATACTCGGCTGCTCTTGTTGGTCCAATCCAGATCATCATCACTATAAGGATCCGTTGGTACCAATTCAAACAGGTCGCCTCCCGTAGAATCTGCAATCGTCTCAGCGACCGCAGCTGTACTACCGGTTGCAGAATAATACACAACTAATACTTTTGTATTGTCATCATCATTTTTTCTGACAGATGTTTTCTTCACCTTTTGTGTTGTTTTAGTGATCGAGGTATCTGTCGTTGCACCACATCCGGTAAGCAAAGTAAGTACCATCATTCCCACTAATGCTAATGCTGTCCATTTCTTCAAATCTAACGCCTCCAATCTTTTTGTTACTTTATTGCTGCCGTTCCATCTTGCTTACTATTTGGAACTTACTGTTATTATAAAGTCAATCATGTGCTTTAGAGAAGTCTCTCTTAGTTATCCAGTATTAACCCAAAGGTTATAAGCGACTTCTAATGAAGCATGGTCCTAGTGTCAACACACTATTTCAGTGAGTGTTCTTTTATCTGTTCGATTGCTTTTAATAGTTTTTTTACTTTTTTGGATGGCTCTTTGGAATACAGCAAGCCAAATGGTATTCCATAGTTCCAACGAACAGGAATGATCTTGATCAATGGATGGACTCCTTCCCAGCTTTTGATTGCCATAAGGATGTCATTGCTGTTTTCGCACTGATTAAATACTTCTACATTATAAAAATCAAAATCCACAATATGAATCTCCGGATGATTTTTCCACAGGTCATCACGAAGCAGGTCCACATAATTGCTCCATCCTCGATGCATTAACATCATATTTTCACCATACAGATCAGAAATTTCCAAACATTCTTTTTGCGCTAATCGATGATTGATCGACATAGCCATACAAAACGGCTCTCTGGATATTTCAAAACCATTGCATTTTCTCAGTTCCAGCATTGTATCATCAAAAATACCGGCTATCACATCAATATTTTGTCCAAGATTCCCCAAAATTTCCCGAGCATTCTCCGGTGTATTTTCAAAAGGAACCAACTGAAATTTCATATTTGGAGTTAATTTCTGAATACGTGGCCACAAGTTTACAAAAATCTGTGGCGAGGTAAGCGGAGAAACACCGACTCGTATCACATTTTCTCCGTCTGACATCGCACTATCCGCTCGAATAACAGACTCTTTGCAATATTGAATCACATATGCTGCATCCTGATATAGCGATCTTCCTGCTTCCGTCACATGCAGTCCTCTATGTGTACGATCAAACAACTGCAAGCCCAGACTACTCTCCAAGGAATTAATCTGTTTGATCACTGCCGGTGCAGAAATATATAATTTTTCTGCTGCCTTGCTAAAGCTGCCGGATTCCACCACACAAAGAAAGGTTTCCAGTTGAGGATTATACATCATTACCATCCCTCCCATTTATGCTTTTCATTAATGTTGTTTCTTCCCTCTAACGCCTTTATCATCCCTTCTGATGATTAGCATCTACGATCTCGCAAATGCTGATGTTTTCATTTCTATATCTTGCCTTTGGATTTTTCTCCGGTAGATTCATCTGAATTGCCATCATCGGGCAAGCATGAATACATGCCATGCAGGTAATACAGTGATCCGAGTTCCAAACACTCTTATGTCCCTCCATCGTAAAACAATTCTCCGGACATACCTTCGTACATATTTCACATCCGATACAATCTTCCGTGACACGATATAAATTGATAAACGCACCCGGTGGCATCTTCGCTCTATGATTCAGATATTCCCGATGGGCTGCCCGGTCCTTTTCGGTCACCGGAGCAATATAGTGTTTTCCCTGTTCAATATCGTTCCGAATCATTTCCAAATGTTCATCCACTTTTTTATCCATTGCCTTCTGTTGGTTCATATTAAAAGCAGGCAAAAAATTATCAACCATTAACAACACATTGATGTACGCCGGATGAATCCCCAAATCTGATAACATTTGCTCTGCCAGTTCCGCCGCTCCACCATGTCGGTTTCCATAAGTTAAAATCATATAAAAGTATGGTGTTTCAAAAGTTGCTTTCTCGATAAATGCTCTTACCAAAGCAGGAACCTCATGTCCAAATATCGGACAGACGATACCAATTTTTTCAGCATGGTAAGACGGATCACTATCATGAATGGCATGCGCGATACTAATACAATTCTCATCAAGCTGCTTCGCTGCATACAGGCTGTTTCCTGTCGCGGTGAAATAAAAGACCATTCTTTTTTCACCTCTTATCAATTGAAAAAAATGCATTATATGCTATAATTGCATAAAAAGATCTTTCTTTTACCGGGTTAGAATCATCGTATTTCTAATCCCTTGTGTGATACAAGTGTATGATGATTTTGGCAATCTGTAAAATGCCAATCATTCATACTACTATAAACAATATTTATACTCATCAGACAGAAAGGAAGTTACGAATACTATGATAGAATTATATGAATTACAGCAGTTTGTTGCATTCGCAGATGCAGGTACTTTATCTGAAGCCGCCAAACAGCTTCATCTGTCGCAGCCTGCACTTAGCCGCAATATGAAAAAACTGGAATACGAAGTGGGAATTGTCCTTTTTGACCGTCAAAAGAATAAATTATCCCTGAATCGAAACGGTGAATATGTACTGTCGATGGCTCGAAAACTATTGGCGGATTCCGAGGCTCTCATCCAAAATGCTCATGAATTTGATCGAAAAAACCGTACAATTTCTCTTGGTTTGTGTGCGCCTGCCCCTGTCTGGACATTGGCTCCGTATATTACGAATACTTATCCTAAAATGTCTTTGCAAACAGAGACACTCCCGGAGGAACAGCTTTATGAAGGACTGACAAACGGCACCTACCAACTGATTGCCGTGCATGAAGAGCCTGCGGATGATGCCTATTATTATAAAAAATGTGGCAGTGAAAGCCTGATGTTTGCCCTGCCGAAGGGGCACAAATTTGCCCGAAGGAAAAAACTTTCTCTGGCAGATATGAACGGTGAAAATATGCTCCTTATGTCGGACATCGGCTTTTGGAATTTTGTCAGAGAAAGGATGCCGGATTCCAGATTTTTGACGCAAAGCGATCGATTCAGCTTTGATGAGCTGGCACAGGCATCCTCTCTTCCATTCTTTGCAACGAATCTGTCTGAAAAAAATAAGATCACAAGCGCCAACCGTATTTATATCCCGGTTTCTGATGAGGATGCCACCGTAACCTATTACTTGGTATGCAAAAGAGAGCAAAAGAAAGCGTTTAAGGCACTATTTAACCTATTATAAAACGCGTTAGCCTATGATCTCCGCACGGATTTTTTCGCAGTCTTCCGGTGTCACCGGATATCCCAGATATGCGATCCCTCGGTAAATGTTATCTGTGACCTGCTCATTATTTGCTAGGACAGTACAAATCGTCTCCAGCAGCTCCTTTTTGGCTGCAAGTACACTCTCCTGTGCACTATAAAACTGTGTCATATCATAGTCGGATGTGTTTCCACAGGGCATTTTGCAAGTCGCACAATCCGGTGCGATAACATTCTTTAACTCGTGGATTTTCTGTACCAGTGACTCTTCCATTGTCGGATCATTTCGGTGTAAAAGAGCCTCCCGAACCACTACATCTGTCTGTTCGGTTTTTCCATTGTTCGACACTGCCCCCACCAATCCAATCAGAGCACTTATGATTCTGTCTCCTGTCATTTCTTTTCCTCCATATCAATTAACTGAACGATATTTCATATTTAATTTGCATGGACTTTACTGATTCATCTCAGCCACCATACTGGCAGGTTTGACCGTCATTTCCACCCAAGCAGGCATGAAACCGCTTCGTATCGCATTTTTTGCAGATCTGATATTAGACCATGCACAACAGTAAAATGGCACTTTTCCACGCTCTAATATTTTCCTCTTTGGTAAAGTCAGAAATATCAGCATTAAGATCTATTGCCGATTGCCGCATAGCAATGGACATAATTTGTTGATTTGTCATCAGTTCTCCTTTTTCATTATTTCCTCCTCCAGCGCTCTCAGCAGATGTCAGCCAGCGCATCTAACAGCATTTTAGTCCTGCTTGCCTGCAGGCAGAATATAAAGCAAACAATCCTGTCTCTTCAAAATCCAAGTGCGCTTCATATTCCTGCTCAGTTGTCTCAAATTCAAGATTTCCCCTGTCACGACATTTTATCTTCAATCGGTAATACCCCTTTTTGTCATGCACACGGTCAATCACCATGATCTTACAAACCTCACAGATCTGGTCATATGCTACCGTATCATTCTTATCGTTTATCACAAATTTCATGCAATCACTCCAAAAATGAACGGTTATCTGCATCACACCTCCGGTTCGTCTCTCCCGCATAAAATAATACAGGCAGACTAGCAAAAGGGAACTTGCGACGGCTATCTCAGGCAGATAGCTTTCCATTTTATTGCCGGAAAATACTCCGCCTTGTGCAAGCAAGCCATACACGATAAACTGCAATCCAAAACATCCCAAAAAGAGGAGAACTGCATGCAATCCTCCTCTTTTTGTTGGAAAAACACTATCATTTACTGTTATTTGAATTTCCTGATTCATTCGTCTTGTCCCCTTTACATTCTTGCTATTAAAGATTAAAAACGAATATCAACCATGTTGGGATCATTCTCCCGGACTACTTGATATCACCTTGCCGGTGTTCCAAAGCATAACCGTTCTTTTCGCTGCTTCCAGCCGCTCTTCTTCAGAGTGAAAATCAATCGTAACAGAGTGACAGCCACATTCAAGGCACATCACATAATAGCCGCAGCCACATTCCTCTTCCAAAAGTGCTCCACCGTCGCATAACGGGCAGTCATTAATCTCTAACATATCTTCAATGTTCATAATAAACCTCATTTCTTGTTATAATTTAGGGATGCTCCCTCCACCGATTTTACCATAGTTTTGTACTATCGTACAGATTCTACTATATTTTAGTTATTATTTTTCCAACAACCAGGCAAACGCCTTAGCTGTCCTAATTTCCGATTCACGGAAATGATTCCCCGGATTCCACTCCAGAATACATGGGATGTCACATTCCTGCAACCACGCATATAGCTTTCTGATGCAATCTCCGACCGTAGACATCATTAAATTTCTAGTCTTTTCCTCTTTGTTGCCAAGGCTCAAATAGATCAAACGGCTTTGTATCCTATTTTCTTGCATATATTCCAAAAAGTTTGGAAACCATACTGACGGTGATACTGCTGCAATTCCCACAAAACGGTCCGTCTGGCAAGATGCCCACAGAGCAAATAATCCGGCAAGCGAATACCCGCCCAAATAGTATGTCTTGCTCTTATCAGAACAATACTCCAATATTTTTTCTAAAAGCTCTGATGCACCATCGCCAAATCCTTCTTCTCCAAATGCCGGTGGTGCTTTCCAAGGAGATAACTCATCGTTCCAGTTATTCACCCTCCAGGCAATCATATAAAATTCTTCTGAAGTTCTGTCTTGAATTGCATGAAACTCCTGCTCAATTCCAGATATTTCATGCTCTCCAACAAGCTGTATCAAGACCTTCTCAGCCTCCGGATTCCCATAACTCCAAATCGCCTTCCCATCTATCTCTTTTTCCTGCATTGCAAATCCATCTCCCTATAGGCAAAATCAAATCTTACTGACCAAACCCCTCATTTAATAAGTTCAGCAATTTCATGGCATCATAACGTTCCCCACAACCAGTGCATTTCCAATCACTGTTATTCTTCTTGGCTTTTTTATGAAGAAAGTCTAATTTACCATTACATAACGGGCAAGGCTGTGGTGCCTCGTTCCATAGACTTTTCAAAAATGCGACAGCTTCTGCCCTGCTATTCATCTTGTATTTTTCCAATACATCTTTCTCCATAATTTTTGTTCCTCCCTATAAATTAAATGGCGGCAAAGCAAGAATCAACCTCTCTGACAATGTCTCCATCAATCCATCCTTTTTTCGCCATATCCCACAAGATACCGCTTGCCTTTTCATGTGTCATGCCCTGTTTGTACGGACGACTTTCCGTCAAGGCTTGATAAATATCCACACAAGCCATGATGCGCTCCTGCGTGTTCAACTCAGCCGCCGACCTTCCAAAAGGATATCCCGTGCCGTCCATCCGTTCATGATGGAAAGCCGCCCAATCACGAATCTCTTCAAAGTCATCAATATCGGACAGGATGTAGTAAGTATACGCCGCATGATGCTTCATAGCCTTAAATTCTTCATCTGTCAATTTTCCCGGCTTTTCCAAAATTTCATTTCCAATGGCTACTTTTCCAATATCATGCAATGCCCCTGCAAGATACATTTTCTGCACAGTTTCCTCATCAAATCCCATGTGGCGTGACAGTTTTTCCGCATCTTCAGCGACACCTATAGAGTGCGTACTGGTAAATGGCGATTTGTAGTCTACGATCCGAGCAAAAAACACAGCAAGTGCTTTGATCTGCGAAAAATCAAGATCCTGTTTTATCCGAGGAACCATCTTCCACAACTGGTCCTCGAAAGTTTCTCTATCAAGTGATAAAAACTGCTCCTCTGAAAATGCACGCAAAAATGCATCTCTACATTCCCGATCAAACATTGTTCCTGTTGAGTTTTGAACAAACTGCTCTGCCACCTTCCATGTACCTTCCGCAAATTTTTTAGTGCGACAGGCGATATCCAGTAAATCGCACAAATGAATAATACGCGAGAAAAGAGGAATTTCATCCCATTTTTTTCCAAACGGACCACTGCCATCAGCATTTTCGTGATGGTATAAGATCACATCGGAAACATCTGTGTGAAACGGAAGTTCTGCGACATTCTTTTCACCCCAAATGCAATGTGCTCCCAACTTTGGTACCTCTTGCGTTACGGCAATTTGCGAAATATCATTATGAAGTTCTTCCTGGATATACTGCGTCAATGCGTTATCGTGCAATAATGCGCACACTGCCAAATCTTGTAGGCTTTCCTCTTGTATTCCCATCTGTTTTGCAATGCAAACACTCATATAAGCCACTCGTTTTGAGTGATTGTTCGTCACATGAACCAGTTCTGCTTCCACGCAGTCCAGTGCATAGGAACAAGCTGCCAATAATCCCAAAACATCTAAAGTCATAATCATTTTTCCTCTCTATGTACATCTTTCTGCAAATTTTTCATCATATCAAAGTTTGCGATTTGCATAAAGTTCGTCCACCCTTCGCTTATCATATTACACCAAACGCGACTATCTCTGCAATCAAAACTTCTGAATTCATCCTATACCATTCACATGCTGTGTCCACGAAACAAGATCCGCCTCTTATTGATAAAATTATCACGCTCTTTGCTGATGCCTTCTAGCTGCACTGCTATAATTGTTATAATGAGCAAAACTTCTTTCCGCAAATGCTTACTTTGTACAAAAATATCTAAACCCTCTGATTAAGAATGTTCATTTTCCTTATCAGAAACTAACGCCTGCAATCTCATGGCAAAATTCAATTCTTCAAAAACTTGGACAGCTTTATGAAGAAAATAAAAAGGAACTACGACCATTTATTACTTTAAAAAAACAGTTCATATTTTCTGTCTGCTTTTTGAAAGAAACACATCATTAACCATTACGGAAATTGCCTATGCATGTGGTTTTTCTAATACCAGTTATTTTTGCAAACTTTTCCGCAAATATTATGATACCACACCGGGCAAATATCGAAAAACCGACAATGCGTATCATTAGGAAATCCAAAAAGATTGCAATGCCTATGATGACAGGCATTGCAATCTTTTTTATTGAATAGGAAACTACTCATAATGTGGTGTTATGCCACCAAGAATTGCTTTTACAATTCGTGCAGAGCAAAACCAGCGTTTTGCTTCTTTTTTAGCCTGAAGAATCGTGTTGTTGCCGCTCTTTACAGCGAAGACACATCTACCAAATATGCTTTTTTAGAATTTGTGACCAAAATCTTTTTCTGCGTATTCACAATATGCATTTCCATATTCTTTCTAAACTCTTTTGGAATATCAATTTTTTTCCAGCTTTTCTTGGAAAGATTTACGAGATAGAAGGTATCATCCTCCATATCAATATCTCCAAATATGACATAATCCCCCTTAGCAGCTACAATCTGTCCTGTAGTGGAAACATCTGGTATCGTCGCCGAAGTGCCATTTACCAAATCCAAAAATTTCAGGGTTTTCGTCTTTTTATCATAACGATAATCCCACTTCATATCGATCTCACCTGTACCATTATATTTCTTTTCGATCTTCAAGGTGTCAAGATTAATACAATAAGTTTCGTAATTTTCATCTTCCCCCATAAAAACCGATTCTCCGTAAGTTAAAATATGATCTTCATCCAAAAATTCGATATCGGATGTTCTTGCGTATCCATTAACCAATGCCGTGTCAATCTTTTTCTCCGTATGTGTTTTGACATCAAAAACAGACCAGTACGCATCGCCTCTATGGTTGCACAACAACTTTGTCCCGGAAGGTGACATCACAAAGTTACACAACATATGATCGTTCGATATTTTCTCTACCGTATTTTGAGATAAATTAATCTTCAGCAAATATTCTTTTTTATCTCCATCCGTTCTTGCCCCATATACTGTATCCTTATCATAGTAAAAAAACACTTCTGACATGCCACCGGTATAATTAAAAGCGAATATTTCATTTCCGCTAATGACATATTGGAAACCAAATTTTGTGCCATTATACTCTCCTTCAAATGTGGAAGGTGTCATCTTCTTTAATCCATCCGAAACAACCGTATATACCTGATCGATCTGTTCCTCATCGCCCACAAAATGATACTCACAGACAAAGCTTTCTTTCTCCCCTGCAACCATCGTATTTTCTTGTAAAGGAACCGTATTATCCCTAGCCTTCACATCTGCGGTTGGCAAGGCTGTTGGCGTAGTCAATACAACCTCTTTCACATTGCCGCTTCCAAAAATATTCTCAAGCCATGTCTGAAAAGCTGTAGATTTCATTGCTGCAACTGTTACTGAAGTGGAGCAAAGCAGAAAAAATCCAATCATCGCTGCAATCGAACCATATTTTCTCCAAAATGCTTTGCTTGGTGATGTTTTTGAGGATTTTTCCAAAATATCCTCTATCCATTCCTCTGGCGCTGTAATATAATCTAATTTTTTCAAATCCATAATAATCCTCCAATCCTCTAGTCCTCTTTTAATATATCAGCTAGTTTCTCTTTTCCTCTCCGTAGTCTTGATTTGACTGTATTCACACTGACATTTAGAAGCTTTGCAATTTCGCTAGTGTTATATTCCTCATAATAGTACAACACCAACACTTCACGATATTTAAATGATAAGCTCCGCAATGCCTTTACAAGCTGCTCTGTGTCTGGATCATCCACTTGCAATACACTCTGTTTCTCATATTGCTTTGGGTCATATCCTATATCAACATTGCGATTCCAAAACTGCTTATGGTAATCTCTACATTCATTTCTAGCAACCTTGAAAAGCCATGCCTTGATATGTTCTTCCTCTCGAAAACTTTTCTTTGTCATATACAATTTGAGAAAAGTATTTTGAAAGCAATCCTTCGCAGCCTCTTCATTTTGCGTCCAAACAACGCACAACCGAGTTATATCATCTGCATATCGTCTTACAATCTCTTCATACGGTATTCCTGCATAAGTTTTTATCATATGGCAAATACCCCCTCCTGTTCTATTTCTTCATTTGATGGAAAATGATCATTTTCTATATAATACACGATTCTAATTGTTAAATGGGTGCAAAAAACGCTGGTAGAGGAAAGAAAAAGCCTCATTTTATTTCTATAGCAAAAAGAGCGATCAGTATAATCGCTCTTTTTGTTAAAACTTCAAAAATTAGCATCTAATATTTCCTTTACCCGATATAAAACCGGTAATTCTCTGTTTGCTACAAGCTTTCCTATTTTGGTATTTGCCCTGTCTTTATACTCTTTCACCGCCTCTTCATAAGATAATTTCAGCGTCGATAAATGAAAACTGTTGATCTCATCTTCGGTCAGATTTTTATCGCCAAACGACTCCACTTTACACAAAAAATAATTATTGATGTTATGTCTATGGATCAAATTATAATAATCACTGACAACTCCAATTTTGCAAATTATTGTTACCGTCACGCCTAATTCTTCTTTGAGTTCTCTCCGTATCGCAGTCAACAGGTCTTCCCCGTCCTCAACACCGCCACCAGCCGTTTCTATCAGTGTTGCTTTCCCAAAATCATCATCCCTCTGCGCTCTTACAAAGTAAAATTGTCCACTTTCATCATAAACGATTGCCCTAGCAATATTTCTATCATGATCAATATAGTCCAATTTCCACTCTGTATCCTGTAAATCAATATTTATTTCTGTGTGCATACAGTCACCTCCAATGTACATCATCAACGCATTTGTTTAATCCTATTAAACACAGGACATACAACGGCATGCCTTACGTTTATCTTACATCCAATCGCTTTCAACCTCTTCCAACTTCTTCAGCAGTATATCTTTGAGATCTGTAAAAGCCGGAATAAAACTGTCATGTATCAACACAATCGTTTCATCCACTTCATCTTCATTATAGCTATACACAGAAGTATTATATTTTTTTAACATAAGCAGCCATACCTGAGAATCATTGATAAATCCAATTTTATACCCAAGCTGTAGAGCATCTATTTCTGCTGCCATATCATCGCATAATCTTTTTCATCGGCATCGTCATCCACGCCTTCGCTCTGAATCTCAAACCCCTCTCTTTGGTAAAAGCGCACTGCCCGTGTATTCTTTTGGTATACCTTTAAGAGTAATTTCGATTTTCGATCCTTTGCATAATCTAACAAAATCTTACCTATGCCCCTCGACTGCATTTCAGCCGCAACAAAAATTCCTTCTATATATTCGCCATTCAGACCTATAAAGCCTTGTATCTTTTTATCATTTTCATATACATAGACTTCCGCCTGTGGTAACATTTCTTTCACGAATTCAAAATTCGTGTTCCAGTATTCAGCAGAGATAAAATTATGCGCTTTCAGATTGGTGTCTAACCACAAATTTGCGACATCATTTAAGTCTGCCTTCTGCAATTTTCTGATCATAAATATTGCTCTCCCTCAAATGCTATAGTTTATATTGCAAATTTTTACGCATCCATGTATGCGGACAATATTCATCCATATGAATATCATTCAACTCCGTATAGCCCTGTTTATTATAAAAATCTGCTACACGACATTGCGCAGACAATTCTGCCACTTTGCCTCCAAGATCTCTAACTGCTTTTTCTGCGCCCTGCAGCACCTTTTCGCCATATCGCTTCCCACGAAATTCTTTGCGAACCGCAATCCTGCCGATAACATAGCAGTTCCTCTCTTCCGAAAAAAAGAATCTGCAAGTTCCTACCGGAATGTCTCCTTCAAAAAGCAACACATGTTTAGCAACATCATCTATCTCATCAAATTCATCTTTAAATCCCTGTTCCTTGATGAACACTGCTTCCCGTATTGTCTTTGCTTCCTCTGGTATCTCATCGTAAATCTTTATAAACATCGTTATCCTCTCCTGTATTTAATAATAGCAACTCCCAGATAAATTGGAGGTTGTTCTCCATCCATCAAACTCAATTTATCTTTGTTTTCATTCATAACATATTTCTCAACACGATACCTGCAAACATACATAAGTTCCAGATAAAATGAATAAGCATTGATAATACGATATTACTGGTTTTTCTGTAATAATATCCACAACTATAACCCAGCATGCCATACACCAATCCGTAAAAGATTAGACCATAAATATTTAAATGCATTTTAAACAAATGTAAAAAAGCAAATATTATAGCTGTAACAACATTAATCACAACATCATTTTTTATAAACTTTTCTAAAAACAACCCCATAGCGCATCTATTTACAAGTTCTTCAACTATGGGCGCAAAAATCAATGCCGAAAACAACATTGCTAACATACTATCTGTTGATTGAGAATTGCCAACTGGTATAGTGCTATCAATTTTCGCAAATATCAAGTTCAATAAACTTGACACCAAAACAATTACTATTATTATGCTTAAAGCGTCATTAAAATAATACTTCTTAAAGTTTTTAATTCCATTGACTATATATTTTTCCAATACCATAATCCAAACAAATAATATTACCAAATATATTATCGTCTTTGATATGTAATTAGACATCAATGAAAATAAACCCATATAACCAATCAAGAAAATTAGTAATAGGAAGAATATTATCCATTCATACAATTTTAGTTTTATTTTTTCCATTAATTATCGCCCCACGAATTCAAAGTTCCTGTTCCCTAAAATTTGTTTATCGGGATTTCCCAAATCGCCAAACAACGATTTACCAAACTCTCATCTCAGTTACAAAACAGAATTTTATAAAAAACCTCTTTTCTGTGCCTCTTCTATCAATTTGGGCTGAATCAATGGATAGGTCCAATCATCCACTAACTCATCTGTAAAAATAATTTTTTCTATTTCACTGTGAATTTCTTCAAACAAAAAAATATCCGCAACATATAACATTCCGTAGGATTCATCGTTTTCATTTTTATTTACTCTAGTCTTCCCTTTAACAGAATATACGCAAATAGGCTTAATATTAAAATCAATTGCTCCCGTTTCTTCTCTTAGTTCGCGCTTTGCAGTGTCTAGGATCAATTCTCCTTCTTCTCTATGCCCGCCCGGTATTTCATAAGTATCTCTTTCTTTATGTTTACAAAACACCCATTTTCCATCAGCCTTAGAAATAATTACAGCAAATTTTAATAAACTGTCATCTACCTCATCATAAAAATTAACTTCCAGCATTTTCTCCTCCATAAATTCAAATAAGTCTCAACAACAAGGGAATTTACAATTTCTTTATAGGATGTCTAATAACCGTTTTCCATTTCTCTGGAGTAACCTTTCTCGCATCAGGCAGATATATTTCATGGTGTAATCTTTCTGCATTCATATCATTAACATATCCATTCTGTTCTAAATACGCATCCATAAGCGCAACAGTCGCAGGTTCATCATCAAATGCTCCTAAATGCATAATCTGAACACACACACCTTCCTCAATAGTCATAAACTCTGCCGATGAACAATCCAACTTTTTCTTATTTGTCGCGGTTTCAACTGCCCATTCGAAATCTTCTTTCGTTATGAAATCAGGCAATCGTATAACGGAAATCCAGTTAAATGTAGACTTATCCGTATAATCTACACCATCTGTATTTTCTTGCCACCAGAAGCCCTCAAGTGGTGGAACTACATATTCAAAAAATCCTTTGATTTTGTAATCTGTTTTATAACTCATTTTCAGAGTATACGCAACAGCATATAACACACTTATTGCCTGCTGATATGCTCCACCTTCGTCATTTGGATCACCTTTTCCTCTAACTGCAATATAATTTGCTTTAGGAACAATTACAATCTCTGGTTTATTTTTAGGCATATAAAATTCTTTGTATTCTTTCTTAAAATCAAAAGCCATTGCTACCTCCGTAAATTTCGATTTTCTTAATTCAACAAACTAAAAGTTTCAAGTCTTGATTCTACTAATTATTTTTTCTTATAATATACACACCATAAATTGCGAGTAAAATATAAGACACAAGACAAGTTATCAAAGCTATTGCGGGGTACTGATTACTTGTTGAAAAACAAAACGGAATACCACATAGATTTATAGTTAAATGTAGTATGATTGGAACCCACAGGTTTTTACTTACAACATAAACTGCTCCAAAATAAACACCAAGCGCAGTTGCCCAAACGGTTTTAGCTATTACCGTTACAATTGGTTGTCCCAAAGCTCCAAAAATATGTCCTAAGCCAAATAATACAGAAGTAATTAAAATCGCATACAATGTTGCATTTTCTCTTTCTCCAAACCACTTTTCAATAATATTCTGTAATAAACCTCTCAAATACAGTTCTTCCATAATACCTACACCTATGTAGTACACAATGCCTTCAACAACAACTCTCCATATCGTTGGTTTATTATCGAATGGTGTCAATCCGATACAGAAAGCAATCGTAACTATGACGGTCGCAATTACCGTAGGTAATCCATATTTTTTTAGCCCTGATAATATTCCTTTAAACTGTAAACCCAACCACCAATCTTTGATAAAAATCTTTTTACACATCCAATAAATTGCAAAAGCCAATAAAAAATTCAACATCAAAGTAATGTAAATCGGATTGATGTCCTTAATTTTTACATTACAAAATAACGCTGCCGGCAAAGCAGACATTTCCATAAATGTCATTATAAGAGTTAATATAACTACCACTACTGTTGTACTTCTTTTTTTCATCATCTTACCACCAAATTCCGATTGAGATTTCACCTGTTCTAAGAGATTTAATAACTGTTATATTTTGTTATCAAATTCTCCGCAAGTCCTTGAAAACACTGGATTTATCGCAGGTGAGCTTTCCATTATTGTTTCCCTTGTGTTATATCTTCCCATATAAGTTTACGAACTCTGATAAGGGAAAATACAAGGGCAAGAAAAATCTATAAAACAGTATAACACAAAATAAAACCGACATGGTGAACTGATTGAAATGCTTCTGATTTTTTTATTACTGGTTGACCGAATACATTCCAGAACCCGCACATTATAAACGGCCAGTTCTCAAATTGATGTAAACATGCTATTTCTATGCATTTTCCTTCAACAACCACATCCCCAAATATTCATTCTGATCAAATGCTTTTATTTGTTTCATACTATCTTTCTCATATGGCGTTCCTTTATGCTGCAAGGCTACATCATTTGACATTCTTCTTAACATAAAATCAATATCCGTGGTTGATCTACCCTCATAATTTAAAACAGTATATAAAAACAATATTGTTGATTCTTGAATATAAAACAATAGGTATTGCAGTTCGTTTTTTAATGCAATACCTATTATTATGGCTTTTGTATATTCTATCTTCGGCAAATTTGATTTGAACCGCTTTTATATTGTCTTAAATTATTAGAAACTAATTTTCTTTATGAACAAGATTAAAAACACCCAAAAGTACAAACAAAATCCCCATAAATATAAGTGCGATTTTCCAGATGTTTCCCCTGAAAAATGTTATGAAAGAGGGAAATATTTTTACATAAAGCAATACGATTATTCCAAAAATCATTAAAGCCACGCCACCTATTTTTTGTTTGCTCATTTTTTAGTCTCCTTGAAAACAATTATCATCTTTGCAAATCTTTATTAAAATACATTCAACGTTTGTGGAGATATTGTACTTTCAATATTACCACACATAAAATATATCCGCAATCCCATTTTTTGTATATTTTTTTGTTGCTATATATTATTGGATGTTTAAAAGAAAACTGCATATTTTCAATATGGTTTTTAGCCATATCTTCTTCGCTAACATCTGTTGTTTTTATATTTTTTAATATGGAATCATTTAAAAATTCGATATCTAAATAAGTTTTCACTTGCGACGATGGTAAAGATATAAATTTTCCTTTTAGCAAAAATCTAGTTTCAAATATTTCAGTCGAATTATATAAATGGTAGTCTACGCTGAGGTTACTTATATCAATTCCTAGTTTTTCAAAAAAACCAATTTGTTCATTTGTTAATACGGATTTAAACTTCTCCATATTGTCTGCATTTGTTTCAAACGAAATAGAATCTTCTAAATATATCACTTCATCTGAAATATCTATAGTCCATGGATAAAAATTTAATACCATTTTGCCTCCTTTTCTATGCTAATAAAAGGGCTGTTACACCAAAATGTGAACATCCCCCTTCATTAGCATTTGTTATGTTATATTTATAATATCCAAGTGACAATAAAGTCTGCAATTGCATCAGCTACACTGTCAGGAATTCCGACTGCTGTAAGGGCACGAGCAATTCCATACCATGTCCATGTTTCCACAGTATCAAGTGCACTAATAATTTTATTACCATATTTCTTAAAAGCTTTACGAACAGTTTTTGATGGAATCACATCTACATGTTTGACAAGATATTTAACGACTTTTTTAACAGCTGACTTAATTGCACCAGCAGCACCACGAGTTGAAATCTCTTTACTAGATTCTTCTCGTGCATATTTTATGCATTCATCCATTTCTGCCTTAGAAACGCCTTCTTCCAATAAAATATCCTGTATACTTTTTCCGGATATTGCAGTCTCAGGAATACATAAAAGTTCATAACTCATGTTGTCTGTATTTGATTTTCTGTTTGCAATATAGCCAAAACTTACGCTTTCTCCTGGCTGGATATCTTGATTATAACCAAGATTGGATATGATGTAATTAGAACTATCATAATTTTCAACAGAAGCATTCCAAATGTTTTCAATAGTATTGTTCATTGAAAGTTCTAATGCCCAATCCTGTAATACAGTATTACCTGTATTGAGAATGGTTATTGTAGAAGCATACCCTTCACCCCAGTTACTCTCAACCTTTTCGCTGATTTCATAATTTGAAATCTCAATACCCGCCTCGGGTTCTCGAACTTCTTGTGCATTTACAGGTATTCCCTGAAATACAGACACCATCATTGTTGCAGCTAATAACAACGCAATTCCTTGTTTTGTTTTCATAATCAGTTACCTCCTTAACAAATGATAATAAATTTTAATGACATAGATAATATAGCACATCAACATCAACTGAATATCAACTGAAAATTAAATGTCTCATTATTTTGTTTGTACAATTTATAAAACATGATATAATATATACCAAAGACTTGGAAGTGGAGGGATGAATGTGTTTAATATACTTGTTGTTGAAGATAATATCGAATTGCAAGAGCTGTTTTGTGTATCGCTGTATAATAATGGTTATAACGCATTACATGCCAAAGATGGAATTGAAGCATTAGATATTTTGGAACATCATTTTATTGACTTGATTATTTCTGATATTATGATGCCCAACATGGATGGTTTCCAATTAGTAAAGGAGCTGAAAGATATCGATAGCAAAATTCCTGTCTTAATTATATCAGCAAAGGGAGCTTCCTTTGACAAAGAGAAAGCATTTAAGTTGGGAATTGATGATTATATGGTAAAACCGATAAATGTAAATGAGATGATATGGCGTGTAGAAGCATTATTGCGTAGAAGTGATTCTACACAAGGGAAAGAAATTAGCATTGGAAATACTACCCTATGTTATGAATCTCTCCAGATAAATGATAAAAACGAAAAAATATTTTTGCCACAAAAAGAATTTTATCTTTTGTATAAATTAATTTCTTCGATAGGAAAAATATTTACTAAACAGCAGCTTTTTGATGAAATATGGGGTTTTGATTCAGAAACAGATATACATACGATAGATGTACATATTGCAAGAATCCGAGAAAGATTCAAAGATAACACTGATTTTTCCATAGTAACGATACGTGGGCTTGGATATAAGGCGGTGGCTGATGAAACAAAATAAACATAGAACACTAAAACTGGCTTTGCTTTTTTCGGTTATAATCTTTTCCATAATGACACTATCTATGCTATTGATTGGTGTTATAATAGTAATGTTATATTATACGGGACATTTAGGCGAATTAGATACTTTGTTTCTTTTAATATGGTTCATTTTTCCAAGTTTGATTACAGGAATAGTTATTGCATTTCTTGTTGCAATTAAAGGTTTACAACCTGTCCTTAAAATGTGTGATGCTATTACAAAAGTTGCAGAAGGGGATTTTTCTGTCCGATTCAAAGAAAAATATTTGATATATGAGGTCAGCCAAATGGCTGAATGCTTCAATGTTATGGTAAAAGAATTGGATAATATGAATACGGTTCATACTAATTTTATTAACAATGTATCTCATGAATTCCGAACCCCTCTATCTGCCATAGAAGGTTATGCGGCTTTGTTGGGCAATGAGCAGATAAATAAAGCAGAACGTATTCAATATGCAAATCAAATAATTGGAGTAACAGAGAAATTATCTGTTATCATAAATAATATACTTTTACTTTCCAAAATATCCGTCGAAAATATGAAGATTGAAAAAGAGTATTTTAATCTTTCAGAATCCATTCGTGAAGTATTAATCATGTTGGAAAATAAATGGAGTGTAAAAAAATTATCCATTGATTTAGAATTACAGGATTTTCTATATTTAGGAAGTAAAGAGATGATGGAAGAAGTTTGGAATAATCTGATTGGAAATGCGATAAAGTTTTCAGATTCCGGTGGACAGCTAAAGATCAAATCATTGAAAAATAAAAACACAGTAATCGTTATAATTTCTGATAATGGAATTGGAATGACAAAAGAAACACAGGAGAAAATATATGATAAATTTTTTCAAGCAGACACATCTCACTCGCAAGATGGGGCTGGACTAGGATTGTCTATTGTTAAAAGGATTATTGCTGTGCATCAGGGTAAAATACATATAGATAGTGAATTAAACAAAGGAACCACATTTACTATTGATTTACCTATGTTGAAAAAATAACTCTATAATTTCAACATAGGTAATAAATATTACTCTCTGCAAAGTTCTTCGGATTCTCCACAGCCTCTCTTGCTTTCTCTAACTGTTCATACTTCCACTCACAGACCAGATCAATGACCTCATCCATTGTATACGGGACCTTTGAACCTTGTTCTTCTGAAATGTCCACACGAACAAGCTGTCCTACATCCAGCACCAGCATAAAATCATGTCCCTGCATATAGCCAAGGATCACTTTCGCATCTTCCTCCGACAATCGTATTTCAGACTGCAGGATGTTGATCGTGATCAAAAGCTCTGACAGCTGTCTGATCTCATATACACCGCTCACCTTCCGGGTACACCTCCTTTTCTTTATCCGTGCCGACCGAAAGTTACATTTCCTTGGGCTTTCGGAAACCACTCCCAGTGTTTTCGCCAGATACGCATTTTGTGTCACAAAATGCCAGCAAAAGAATTTTTGCTGTCTGGTTAGGGGGATTGTCTTCGCATTCGCTTTGACTCCCCCCCTAAAACCCCCTTATAAATCACAGGAATCCCAGATGATATAGTTTTTGCTATCTTTTTCCGGCAATGATATAGTTTTTGCTATCACCGGAACTTGAATGATATAGTTTTTGATAGCATAATTTGGACCGCCATTTTTCGTTGCTATAGTTTTTGATAGCATTTTTTTCAAATGATATAGTTTTTGCTATCATCAATTCACGCAAAAAAATAATGATATAGAAAAGTGCTTGCAATTTCCCAAAATGCTCGTTCTTTTCTATATCATTTTTGCTTTTTGCTCGTGGAAAGTGCTGTCACACACTTCTGACGGATCCGTTTCATAAGAAGTCCTTTCTAAATCGCCGCATTTCTTGTGACTGTTTTTACGCTTCCCTTATCTCTCAGGTCGCACCCCTCATTGACTTCCATAAACTTCTCCAGAATATCCGTTTTGATCAGTACTTTTCTTCCCACCTTAAGCACCGGAAGTTTCTTCCACTCCACCAGCTTTCGCAGTGTGTTTCTGCCGATCCCTGTATAATCGGCTGCCTCCTCAATGGACAATGCAATCTTTCTTTCCATCATAGTTACCTCCCTTCGCTAATTGCATTATGCAATTTTCTTGTTGTGTCAGTATAACGTTTTCATATCGTATTGTCAAGCATTATGAAACATTAAAAATAATTATTATATTGCATATTGCAATTCCAGGTGGGGCGTGCTATAATTCACCCATACCGAAAAAGGAGGCACATCAGCATGAAAGATAAAGAACTACGCAAGCTGATCGGCAGCAGAGCAAAGCAGCGCCGTCTGGAATTAAATCTGACACAGCCTTATGTTGCAGACAAGATGGGAGTGACCGCTTCCACGATCCTGCGTTATGAGAATGGTTCGATTGACAATACCAAGAAAATGGTGCTGGAAGGTCTTTCGGAGGCACTTCATGTATCGATTGAGTGGCTCAAAGGGGAAACAGATGAATATGAAACCGATATTACGGATAAAAAAGAATTGCAGATCCGTGATGAAATGAGTGATATTCTCAAACAATTACCTCTTGACCTTGACCAAAAGGAAGATACCTTTTCCAAAGACTTACTGCTGCTTATGTTGAAGCAGTATAACCTGTTCCTGGAATCATTCCGTTTTGCCTGTAAAAAATACAAAGGCAGTTCGAATGAAGCAGATATTGCCAAGGCTATGGGATTTGAATCAACGGACGAATACAACGAGATCATGTTTCTCCGTGAGATCACCCATACCGTGAATGCCTTTAATGACATGGCAGACATCATACGGCTCTATTCCAGAAAACCGGAAGCGGCAGAACAAAGGCTTGCGACACTTCTGTCCGAGGTTACTTCCGAAGATTTTGATTCGGTATAGAATGGCAACCGGAGTTATGTTATACTAACAAAGAAGAAGCATTTCTTTCAGTTCCGATTGTCGAATATCGAAAGGAGACATACGATTATGGCAAAAGGATCTGTAAGAAAAAAAGGAAAGAAATGGTACTACCGCTTCTATGTAGAGGATGCAAGCGGCAATCCGGTTCAGAAAGAATATGCCGGAACCGAAAGCAAAAGCGAAACGGAAAAACTGCTCCGTAAGGCAATGGAGGATTACGAAAGCAAAAAATTCATTGCAAAGTCGGAAAACATTACAGTTGGAGAACTGCTTGATATGTGGGCAGAAGAGGAATTGAAAGTCGGAACACTCAGCAATGGTACAGTAGAAAATTATCTTGGCGCGATCCGTTGTATCAAAAAGCATCCGATTGCAAACCGCAAATTAAAAACTGTTACCGCTGAGCATTTACAGTCATTTCTAGATCTGCTTACATTCGGTGGAAAATTTCCTGATGGAAAGACACGAAAAGGTTACAGCAAAGATTACATTCATTCCTTTTCAGCAGTATTACAGCAGGCTTTCCGGTTTGCAGTATTTCCAAAACAGTTGATCACTTTTAATCCGATGCAGTATATTAAGCTGAAAAAGCAGGCGGAGGATGTGGATCTATTTTCCGATGAGGATATCGAGGAAGGCGTTCAGCCAATCTCACATGCGGACTATGAAAGACTGATCAAATATCTCGAAGAGAAAAATCCACCTGCCATCCTTCCAATCCAGATAGCTTATTATGCAGGACTTCGTATCGGTGAGGTATGCGGATTAACCTGGCAGGATATCAACCTTGATGAACAATTCCTGACGATCAAAAGAAGTATCCGCTATGATGGTGTCAAGCACAAAAACATTATCGGTCCGACCAAGCGAAAGAAAGTAAGGATTGTTGATTTTGGCGATACTCTGACTGAAATACTGAAAACCGCCAGAAAAAAACAGCTTAAAAGCCGGATGCAGTATGGTGAACTTTACCACCGCAATTTCTACAAGGAAGCACAGGACAAAAACAGAGTGTATTATGAATATTATCATCTGGACGGAACCGAAGAAATCCCGGTAGATTACAAGGAAATCTCCTTTGTCTGCCTGAGACCGGACGGATGTCTGGAACTGCCAAGCACACTCAGCATTGCCTGCCGATCAGTTGCAAAAAGGCTGGACGGATTTGAGAATTTCCATTTCCACCAGTTGCGACACACCTACACAAGCAACCTCCTCTCAAACGGAGCTGCCCCAAAAGATGTGCAGGAACTGTTAGGGCACTCTGATGTCAGTACCACAATGAATGTCTACGCCCACTCTACAAGAAAGGCAAAGCGGAACTCCGCCAGACTTCTTGATAAAGTGGCAGGCAACGACTAAATAAAAAATTCCCTTATTTCCCTTGCTGATTCCGCATAAGGTCAAAAATAAGGGAAAATACATATCATTTCACTATTTAAGGGGCTGGAAAGCCCGTAAAATAAGGAAAGTTCAAGAAATCTCTCCACAAATCCCGATTTACCAATTTCATTAAATATTAAATTTCACGAACTAACTACATTGTCAAAAAATTCATTACAAGATTCACCATTATATCTTTTTCTTCTGGTCTTGACTCTGCAATCATAAGCGTAATCGCAACCAATGCTGGAACTTTTATCGGAAAAACCGATAGAAGTCTCATCCAACTCGCCTGACGATATA
>OLRA01000129.1_pt1 | contig 102415 bp, 79 predicted proteins | sample 1673011 | NCBI WGS metagenome assembly OLRA01 (sample SAMEA3136746, study PRJEB25190) | human gut metagenome | reverse complement strand
CCCCCGAAGAGTTGGTGAAGCTAATACATGGGCGCATCATCAACCACCACGGCATCGATGTCATCACAGCATCACTCAAAGGTGTGGTAAGCCTTGCAGAGATTGACATGATATCACAATTGCGTGATGAACTTGACATGGCGGAGGCACACAAGGAGAAATGCCAAGCCAGAATGCTTGAGATTTGTGAAAGGGAATTTCCCGAAGAGTTGAGACGTTTACAGACCATCCCCGGCATAAAGGAACGTACGGCCACATCATTGATTGCTGAAATCGGAACGGACATGAACAAGTTCGAAACGGCCAACCACCTCGCTTCATGGAGCGGTCTAAAACCGAGAAACGACGAATCCAACAAGAAAATCAAGTCGAGGAGCATCACTCATGGAAATGTATATCTCCGCAAGACAATCATAGAGTGTGCATGGGCAGCCAGCAGGACGAAGGACTGCTTCTTCAGCCGATTCTCATACCATCAGACGCAAGTGAGGAAAAAGAACAAGATGAAGGTCCTGGTGGCTGTGGCAAGAAAGATGCTCATCGCTGTTTGGCATGTGTTGCATGACAACACAAATTATATTGACTTCACTACTGATCGTAAAACATCCCAAACAAGGGGATGAACACGATATACCGACCGTCAGCAGGCTATTATCTTTGTGATGGTAACACCTCGTTTGCAAATTAACCATACTGACGGGCGGCTATGGAAGCCAGTTTGAGTACAAACTCGAAGAGGAAAGTATAACTATATGAGTAGGTCCTTGTTTGCGCTTGGGCCTGAAAGTTTGTGTGCCTCATTTTAATTATACAGATGTTTAGTTACCTTTTGCGGAGATATTCATTTTTGTTTTATAGAGGAAAGATACATGAAATTATCTTATCCGTAAAATTTTTACGGCAAATATCCAATTGAAGGTCAAGAAAGATACGCACCGACTGATTGGTGTCGGCAATAGCGGGGCTTTTGGAAGGATATTTGGTGTTATGAAATAAAGAAGGTCGTTATTTGTTGTGGAATTGAAAAGAATTATATAAATTTGCACATCCATTGAAGACACGCCTTTGTGGACAATCCTTTTTGGATACTATGTAGAACTAATAAAGTCACAGCAACTATTATTCATTAAACAAATCATGGGAGAAAAAACATTGTCGACTCGTCGAAGCCTTTTTGACCGCTATAAAGACATATTCTTTATAGTTTTAGGCATTCTTTCCTATTCGGTCGGTTACACGGCTTTCATCCTTCCGGAGAGAGTGGTTATGGGTGGTGCGTCAGGTATAGCGGCGCTTATCTATTACGCGACGGAAATCCAGACATGGATTTCGCTTCTCATACTCAACTGCACCTTTCTTCTTATCGCCCTTAAGGCGTTGAACCTGCAGTTCGTTGTCCGTACGGTTACCGGTGTGGGCATCCTGCTCTTCTTCGTCGGCATCCTGCAGCCGTTCTTCGCTGCCAACCCGATTATCACGGCTGGCAAGGATACGTTCATGCACGTGCTGATCGGCGGTGCTATGTGTGGTGCCGGTCTCGGCTTGGTTTTCTCGCATAACGGATCGACGGGAGGTACGGACATCATCACCGTTCTGCTCAATAAGTACTTCAATATGAGCTTCGGACGCGCCATGCAGTTCGTTGACTGCACCATTATCTGCTCTTCTTACCTTCTCTTCAACAGCACGGAGAAGATAGTCTATGGTGTGGCGTTTACGCTCGTAGCCACCATCTGCTGCGACTACGTCATCAACGGTGCACGCCAGACCGTGCAGTTCCTCATCATCTCAAAGAAGTATCAGGAGATTGCCGACAGCATCAATACGGACGTGCGTCGCGGCGTAACGCTCGTGGAAGGCAAGGGATGGTATAGCAAAGCCGAAGTGGACATGCTCGTGGTGCTGACACGTAAGTACGAGTCGCAGGAGGTGTTGCGTGTAATCAAGGCCATCGACCCCAATGCTGTGGTTTCGCAGACGTTCTGCCACGGCGTATTCGGTGAGGGCTTCGAGCCTTTAAAGTAAATAATTTGTGAACAATACAGACAGTAAAATACTGCGCATAGCGGTACCGTCCATTATCTCTAATGTGACGGTACCGCTTCTTGGCATTGTGGACATGGCAATAGCCGGACACATGGGCGATGCCGTATATATAGCTGCCGTAGCAGTGGGCAGCATGATTTTCAACGTCATCTATTGGCTCTGCGGATTTCTTCGCATGGGCACGAGTGGCATGACGTCGCAGGCGCTCGGACGCCGCGACCTTAAAGGAGTGGCTATGATTATGGCACGTGGCATGTCCGTGGCACTCGCCATCGCCTCCGCCATCCTCGTTATGCAGCTGCCCATAGGACGCCTTGCCATCTGGATGGTGGGGGCGGAGGACAGCGTCAGCCACATGGCATGGCGCTATTTCTGTATATGCGTGTGGGGAGCTCCCGCCATGCTGAGCCTCTACGCTCTGACGGGATGGTACGTAGGAATGCAGAACACGAGGCTGCCGATGATGATTTCCATAATGCAGAACGTCGTGAACATCATCGCCAGCTTCACGTTCGTTTATGTGTTCGGAATGAAGGTGGAAGGTGTGGCTATGGGCACGGTGGTGGCGCAGTATGCCGGCATAATCGTGTCGGCATGGCTATGGACACGCACCTATGGCGCACGCCTTTTCCATAGGATATGCTGGATGGAGATAATGGAGGCGGACGCGCTGAGGCGGTTCTTTGCCGTCAACCGCGACATATTCCTCCGCACGCTGTTTCTGGTAGCCGTAAACTTCTTCTTTCTCTCCGCAGGAGCCTCCTACGGAGCCGTTGTGCTTGCTGTCAATACGCTTCTTATGCAGCTCTTCACGCTGTTCTCTTACGTGATGGACGGCTTCGCTTATGCTGGCGAAGCGTTGTGCGGAAGGCTTTACGGAGCGGGCAATAAGGCTGAATTCAGTCGTACCATCGGCAGGCTTTTCCGTTGGGGCATAGCCCTTTCCGCTGTCTATACTGCCGTGTACGCCTTCGGTGGCGAGGGTTTTCTGTCGTTGCTTACTGACGACGCAAAGGTGGTGGGCGCGTCATCGTCTTACCTGCTTTGGGCTGCCGCCATTCCCTTCTGCGGCATGGCAGCCTTCGTATGGGACGGCGTGTTCATCGGCGTTACGGCAACCCGCGGCATGCTGCTTTCCTCAGCCATAGCCGCCATCAGCTTCTTCCTCGTCTACGCTCTGCTGCACACGACGCTGCAAAACCACGCCCTATGGCTGGCTTTCTTAGTGTTCCTCGCAATGAGAGGGGGAGTGCAGAGTTTTATGTATAGAAAGTTGAAAGTTGATATTTGAGAGTTGAGAGTTGTGGCAAGTTGAGGATTGAGAGTTGAAAGTTGAGAGTTATGATTAGTTGATATTACAAATCGTAGGAGGAGGGCGTGTCAAAACTCTCTTATTCTTAAAAAATCACAAAGCCCTGACTTTCACAAGCCAGGGCTTTGCTATGTCTAAAAGTTGTTGTAACTTTAGACCATAGAAAAATTTAACTATGGCAAAGTTACACTTTCGTTCTTATACCACCAACCAAATGGTTCTTTTTCCGCAACGAATCGATGAAAATATTGCGGAAAACGACCCCGTACGCATCGTTTCCAGCATTGTGGACCATCTTGACATGAGTTCGGTCAACAAATTATACAACGGTATGGGCAGGTGTCCGTATCATCAACGCATGATGCTCAAAGTCATCATCTATGCCTATATGAACAATATCTATTCATGTCGTAGGATAGAGCAATTGCTCCTGCGTGACATCCATTTCATCTGGCTGGCAGGATATTTTTACAAGATTATAATATAGTATTAACAGGTATAAAGTAATTAAATAAATATGAAGTTAATTTTTAAATATTTTTTTATTTCTCTATTGTTCCTAAATGGGCAATTAGTTCATGCACAATCATTTAAAATCGACAGCTTAAAAGGTAAAAAATGGGAGTTGCAATTGCCAAAAGGAAAGTCTTATACTTCGAATCTTATATTCAAAGATACGACATACACAACTAGTTTCTCCTTTAATGGACAGACTCATACTATAGAGAAGCCATACTTAATACAGCAGGAAAACGTAGAAACATTTTATGTTATTTTTCCATCAGAAGGAAAGGGTACAAAAACTTTCCCTGTTAAGTTTAAAGTTTTAGAATTTACCGACAAGTTGCTAAAATTGCAAAATACAACAACAAATGTTGTAAATACGTATTTCGCAAAATAAACAACTAGTAGATTGTAAAGTCTAAAAGTTTAGTAAGGCACGTGTGATATTTCATCAATCATCAGTATGTGACGAACGACGTTTTACTCAACTTTTAGACTTTACAGACTACTAGTAAGACCGTGCTTTTTGCAACATATTACTCTGTTTGATATTTTTTGTTTAATAAAATTCTTAGATTCATTATTTTTTTGTATTTTTGCAGCCGAAAAGAGTTGTTAGGCAGCAAACGTATGCAGATTGCAGAATTTAGAACTGTTGCTAAATCATTACCTCTGTTGAGGTGAAAAACTCATAAATAGTTCATTTTTAGCTATTCGGCTGATTTTAGCGTAATTTTTAGAGAAAAACAAAAACTCGTTGTACATCCACACAAGAACGTACAACGAGTTTTTTTTATTTATATTGGGAGTTTTGACACGCCCTCCACTGCAAGCAGCCGTAACTTACTGAGTTTCTTGCTGCAATGCCGCAGGCAGGAATGCCCGCGGCTCCTACAGTTTGCATTGCTCCTTATTTCTATCTTAAAAGCATATCATAACTCTCAACTTTCAACTCTCAATCCTCAACTTCGATAAGCCCTGCGTGGCTTATCGAATGGCTTTCTCGAACTGACTGCTCGCCGCATAGCACAATCCTTCTATTTGCGTCGAGCCTTTTCTTGTAGTATACTTGAAAGTTGTGGACTTCTTTCCTCCGAACGAAGTCCATCTTAGCGTCATTTCCACCGTCTTGCCGTTAGTGTCAGGCAGGTCGTTGAGGCGGAACGCCACGATGCCGTCACCCCAATAGCCGCCCTTCACGCCCTGCGCGTCATGATAGAAGGTAAGGTCGTAGGGGTAGGTGTTGTCAGTAGGGGCGAGCCTTACGATGTGCGGCGTGTTGTTGGCAGCCCATTGAGTACGGAAATGAATGGTGAGATAACCGTCCTCCACGACAGTCCATTCCCTAAGAATCTCCACGGGATCTTCCCCGTATGCTGCAGGCTGACCTGCTTCCACGTACGCACTCATCGGCTTGGTGAGAATGCTGTCCATCCAGTTGACGTAGACATCGTAATGGCGGCGCTTGTCTGGCGGAGTCAGCATTCTGAAGCTGACGAAAGCCCTCACTTCCTTATCGTAAGGTGCCTTCTGGATGTTCACGGCGTTTATGGTGGTGGAGTCGTCCAGCTGCATTATAAATCTCATGCCGCTATTGTCAGGCTTGACAGTCACCAAGGCGTTGGGGCGATTGATGGGATAAACGGGGAACGAGTCGTCTTCGTTGTCGCATGACAGCATGAAGAAGCTGGCGACAAACAACAGGACAGCCGTAATGGCGGCGTGCGTCCTGTGGGAGAATTGTATGTTACGGTGTAGTATGTTCATAAACTTAGGCTTAGGTTGTGCGTTGCTAAGTTACGAATTTTATGCGATACCACAATGTTTTGGCAGATAAATGTCGTTATAAATGATGATTTAGCAGATAAATGTCGTATCTTTGCATATATATAATGTAAGAAAATCGTTAAAAGCAAGGAATATGAAGAATGCACGAATACTTTCAATGATATTCGCCGTTGTGATGCCTCTGGCAGCAATGGCAGACTCATATACGTCGCTTTGGAAGAAATATGACGCAGCAAGGGCTAAGGATCATCCCAAGACTGTCCTTGAGGTGCTGGGCAATATTTCCGAAAAGGCGAAGAGCGAACGCGCCTACGGACAGTTGCTGAAGGCGCAGGTGCTGTCGGCGGAGTATACCGTTGATGTCTCGAATGACTCGCTTGATACGGAGATTGATCGTATCAGGCAGTACGAACAGGCGGCTGTGGCAAGTAGCGACAAGGTTTTGGCTGCCATTTATCAGTCGGTTCTCGGCGAGGTGTATGCCGATAACGAGAGAGCCGTGGAGGATGCCGCGCACCTCTCGAAGGAATATTACGCCAAGTCGATGACCTGTCCTGACGAGCTGGCAAAGGCTTACTGCACGGGCTACGACCCGTTCGTGAAGGACGGCGACGACTCGAAATACTTCTATGACGACATGCTCCACGTGATCGGAATGCGTGCCGAAGACTATCGTGGCATGCATGACTATTATGCTTCGCACGGCAAGCGCGAGGCAGCATGCCTTACTGCCCTGCAGATAGTATGCGACAACCGTAAGGACGGCGACGAGGGCAGAGTGAAGAAGTCGAAGTTCATCATGTCGCTCGACTCGCTCGTGCATGAATATTCCGACCTCGTGGTTTGTGGCGAGGTGGCAATAGAGAGATATTCCTACATGGAGAGCGCGGAGGACGTGACGGAGGACGACAAGATGAACTACATCAACTACGCCCTCATGAAGTGGGGCGCATGGCCCCGCATGAACATCCTGCGCAACGCACAGCGCCGCCTGACGCTTCCTTCCTTCCACGCCTCGCTTGGAGGCGAGCTGGCGCTTCCCGACGTGCCGCGCAAGGTGGTGGTGATGGGAGTGAACAACGTGGGCGAACTGAAGCTGACTGTGAGCCGACTGGACATCGACGGCACCACAAAGCTCAATCCCAACGTGGACGCCGACTATGCACGCCTGCGCCGACATATCGTAACGGACGAACAGCCTTATACGGACGTACGCAGATACGTCGGACAGCCGGCTTATCGCACATTGCGCGACACGCTGGAGATAAGCGGACTGCGTTCGGGCATGTATCTTGTGGAGATGTCGACGGACAACGTCAGCATACCCGTGCAGAGAAGTCTGCTCCGCGTATGCAACGTCTATCCCGTGGTGCAGCCGTTGCCTGGCGACAAGACACGCTTCGTGGTGCTCAACGCCACGACAGGAACAGCCGTGGCGAACGCCAAGGTGGACGTGGTGATGTCGGTGGACAAGAACGGTAAGGACCATGAAGTGAAGACGCTTACGTGCGACGCCAACGGAGAGGCTGTCCTCGAATACGGACGCACCAATCCCGTGGCTTACCGCGTATATACAGATAAGGAATGCGCCTTCCCGCGTACGCCTATGGCAGGTCGCTTCTATTATTACAACAACAAGTCGGAGGTGACACGCACGTCGCTCTATACCGACCGAAGCATATATCGCCCTGGACAGACCGTGCACGTGGCGGCTATGATGTATAAGTATGACAACCGCAACTATACGGGTGGCGTGCTTGACGGACAGAATCTTACTCTCACGCTCCGCGACGCCAACCATAAGGAAGTGGCAACACGTACGCTTACCACAGACGAATATGGTATGGCAGCAGCCGACTTCGTTCTGCCACAGGGCGGACTGAACGGCACGTACACGGTGCAGGCTGACAAGGGTGGCAGCTACGTGCGCTTCTCAGTGGAGGAATATAAGCGACCGACGTTCAAGGTGGAGATGGGCAAGGCGGAGACACGCTATGCCGCTGACGACACGGTCAGCGTGAAGTGTTATGCCAAGACATTTGCCGGAGTGTCCGTGCAGGGAGCAAAGGTGTCTGTAAGCGTAATCCGTCGTCCTGCCATGTTCTGGCGATTCGCAGCCAGTCAGGCTGACGCCGCAGAGAAGATAGTAAGCGACACCATAATGACCGATAACGAGGGAATGTTCACGGTAAGAGTGCCGATACGCGTGCCTTACACTTACGATGAACATCCGCGACGCTATTATGCCTTCGACGTGACGGCGGACGTGACCGATGCCACAGGCGAGACACGCTACGGCGAGATGTCGTTGCCGTTCAGCGACCATCCTACGATTCTTACCTGCGACTTGCCAGCCAAGTCGCTCCGCGACAGCCTGCATACCGTGACCTTCGCTTATCGCAACAACGCCGGCGAGCCAATCAAGGGCAATGTGGTCTATACCGTTGACGGCGTGAAGTATGAGTGTGCCGCCAACGAGGCAGCAAAGCTCAGTCAGGCTGCGCTTACCTCAGGCAGTCACAGGCTGACAGCCGTCTGCGGAACAGATACGCTTACCACGTCGTACGTGGTGTTTACGCTCGACGACCGCAAGGTGCCGATGCCGACACACGACTGGTTCTATCTCTCTTCGGAGCAATTCCCCTCAGACGGTTCGCCCGTATACATACAGGTGGGTTCGTCCGACGACGTGCAGCACGTGGTTTACACCATCGTGTCCGGCAATAAGATAATAGAGCAGGGACAAGCCGACCTGCATAACGAGATGCGCACACGTGCCGTTACTTATAAGGAAGAGTGGGGCGACGGCGTGGCTATAGCAGTGGCGTGGGTGAAGAACGGCAAGGCGTATGTTCATACGGCTCGCATAGAACGTCCGCTTCCCGACACCAGGCTTAATCTGAAGTGGACCACATTCCGCGACCGACTCACACCGGGACAGCGCGAGACATGGACGCTCAACGTAACACGTCCTGACGGAAAGTCGGCACACGCACAGTTGCTTGCCATGATGTACGACAAGTCGCTTGACGAGATACGCAATCATAATATCAGCTTCTCACTTCCTACGTACGTGAATGTGCCTTGGATAACATGGAGAGGTGTGGCTAACAACGAACTCTTCGCATACGGCGAGATGCCGATGCGCTTCCTTCGCGAACCGAGTCTGGATTATAGCCGCTTCATCGGTTTCAGTATTAGTGCCGGATACGGTGAGGTGTTGGCATATGGTCGTCCTATGCTGATGTATTCAAAGCAATCGAGGGATTATGATACTAAAATGGATGCCGTAGAACTTTCTTCTGTCAAAGCCAATATGAAGATGGAAAGTGCGGAAAAGTCGGCTGTAGAATCCTCTGCTGTGAATGGCGTCCTTGACGATGCGGATGCAGAGGAAGGCGGCAAGGCTTCTGTACAAGTACGTGAGAACCTCAACGAGACAGCCTTCTTTATGCCGGGACTCCTGACCGATGAGAAGGGCAACGTATCGCTGCGCTTTACGCTGCCTGAAAGTGTGACGACGTGGCAGATGTACGGCTTGGCACACGACAAGGAGATGAACAACGGCATGATTTCGGCTACGGCTGTGGCAAGCAAGACTGTCATGATTCAGCCCAACGTGCCCCGCTTCGTACGCACATCGGACAGCGGCGTCATCACGGCACGCGTATCTAACACGTCAGACAAGGTGGTTAGCGGAACGGCACGCATGGTGCTTCTCAATCCAGAGACAGGACGAGAGGTGCTGCGCCGCGACACCAAGTTCACGGTCAAGGCTGGCGAGACAACAGTGGCGAAGTTCGCTTTCGATATGACAAAGGTGGAGAACGACGGACTGCTCATCTGTCGTTTTACGGCAACAGGACATGGATATAGCGACGGCGAGCAGCATTATCTGCCCGTACTTTCAGACAAGGAGATGGTTACCAACGCTTTCGCATTCACGCAGAACGAGCCGGGCAAGATGGATATAGACCTTACAAAGCTGTTCCCTGCTGAGGCTAACGACAAGAAGCTGACCGTGGAATACACCAATTCGCCGGCTTGGCTGATGATACAGGCGCTGCCTTCGATGGCTACACCCAACGGCGACAACGCCATGTCGCTCGTAACGGCATATTACGCCAACTCAATAGGTCGTAACATAATGCTCTCCAACGATGCCATCCGTCAGACCGTGGCGCTATGGAACAAGGAGGACGCTTCTGAGGGCAGCTCCTTGCAGAGTGCGCTTCAGAAGAATGAGGAGCTGAAGCTGATGGTTCTGGAAGAGACTCCGTGGCTGATGGACGCAGACCGCGAGGCTGACCAGAAGCGTCAGTTGGCATCGTTCTTCGACGAGTCGCAGATCAGCTATCGCCTTGCAAGCAATCTCTCGAAGCTGTCAAGACTGCAGCGTGAGGACGGATCGTTCGCATGGTGGAAGGGAATGGACGGTTCGCCATGCATGACCATGTCCGTGGTGGAGACGCTCGTACGTCTGAACAAGCTCATTGGTGTGCAGAAAGCCACAAGCAATATGGTGGAGGCTGGCTTTGCCTACATGGACAAGCGGATGGCTGAAGAGGTGAAGGACATCAAGAAGGCTGAGGCTAAGGGCGAGAAGATGCGTCCAAGTGAACTGGCTGTACAGTATATGTATAGTGTTTCGATAGCTGACCGCAAGTTATCGGCTTCGGCAAAGCGCAACTTCGACTTCCTCGTCAACCGACTCTCTGAGAAGAATACGGAGTTCACCATATACGGCAAGGCTGTGTCGGCTTTGGTTCTGGCAAAGAATGGATACGCTGACAAGGCGGCTGACTTGCTGGAAAGCATACGCCAGTATACAGTATATAAGGAAGATATGGGACGCTATTTCGATACTCCGAAGGCGCTCTATTCATGGTTTGACTATCGCATTCCGTCGCAGGTTGCTGCCATTGAGGCTCTGCAGACATTGCAGCCGTCAGACCGTCAGACCATCAGCGAGATGCAACGCTGGCTGCTCCAGTCGAAACGTACGCAGGCTTGGGACACTCCCATCAACTCTGTAAACGCCGTGTTTGCTTTCATGAACGGCTGTTCGTCGCAGCTGCTCTCCAACCATGCACAGCCCACAACGTTCAAGTTTAACGGACAGAAGCTTGCTATGCCTAAGGCAACGGCTGGTCTTGGATATGTGAAAGTGGCTAAGACGTCTGACAATATGCGCAAGCTGGAGGTGGAGAAGACTTCTCCCGACACTTCTTGGGGTGCTGTCTACGCACAGTTCGTGCAGCCTACCACGGAGATTGTGTCAGCAGCTTCAGGCATGACAGTGGTGCGTGAGGTGCTGAAGGATGGCAAGAAGGTGTCGGCAGACGACATACATGTAAGTCTCGGCGACCGCATCACAGTTCGTCTTACCATAACAGCGGAGCGCGATTACGACTTCGTTCAGCTTACAGACAAGCGTGCAGCCTGCCTTGAACCGTTGCAGCAGACCTCCGGTTACGGATGGGGATATTACTGCCAGCCGAAGGATTATCAGACCAACTATTTCTTCAGCCGTCTGTCAAAGGGCAAGCACGTGGTGGAGACCACCTACTATGCGGACCGTACTGGTAAGTATCAGACTGGCACGTGCAGCGTGCAATGTGCCTATTCGCCTGAGTTTATGGCACGTACCAAGGCGTTTGTCGTGACTGTGGAATAAGTAAACGGAATAGCAAAGGAATAAATACATATACATAAAGGAATATATACATATACATAAAAGCGATTTATGAAAAGATTATATATACCCGCCGTTCTCCTCGCAATGTCGTCGTTGGGGGTGAACGCACAGAAAATAGCAACAGCCAATAAGATTGTGGACTGCGGACAGGTGATGTTCCGTTCGCCCGAAACGGCTGAGTTTGAGATTACAAACAAGGGTGGACGCGCCACGCGCATTGTGGACGTGCGTACAAGCTGCGGATGCACGGATGTGGAATATCCCACGGGTGACGTTCCTTCGGACGGAAAGTTCACGTTGCGCGTGAAGTATGACGCTAAGACAATGGGCCACTTCGACAAGTTCATCGACATCTATGCGGACAACAGCAACAAGCCGCTTGTGCTGCGAGTGCGCGGTAATGTGGTGCCGGAGATTGTAGACTTCGGTGGCAAGTACGACTTTATGCTTGGCAACATTCAGGCAGACTGCAACGACATCGAGTTTGATGACGTGAATCGTGGCGAGCGTCCTCAGAAGAAGATTCACATCCGCAACACTACGAGCGAGACCGTGCAGCCCGTCGTAATGCACCTGCCGGCTTACCTTCAGGCTGAGGTGTCGCCGTCAAAGATTGAACCGGGACACAGCGGAGTGGTGACTGTCACGCTCGATTCGCGCCAGCTTAAGGATATGGGACTGACACAGACCTCCGTATTCCTTGGTGGATTCCCCGGCGACCGTGTGAGTCGTGAGAAGGAGATAAGCGTTTCTGCGGTATTGCTGCCCAAGTTTGACAACCTTACAACGAAGCAGCTCGCCAATGCGCCTAAGCTTTCGCTCTCAACAACCGCTCTCGATCTTGGCGAATTCGGCACAAAGAAGAAGCTGAAGGGTGAGGTGATAATCCGCAATGATGGCAAGTCTGTGCTCAATATCCGTAACATCCAGATGTTCACAATGGGACTGGAGGTGTCGCTTAACAAGCAGAAACTGAAGCCGGGCGAGTCGGCTAAGCTCAAGATTACGGCAGACAAGCGCCAGATTAAGGCTGCACGTTCTAAACCACGTGTGTTGATGATCACCAACGACCCGAACAATGCCAAGGTTACAATAAAGGTTATCGCTAAATAAGACGTTCAGAATGGACAGACAACTGACTATTGAGATAGACGAGGGTAGTGGCTTCTGCTTCGGAGTCACTACCGCAATACGTAAGGCGGAGGAGGAGCTTGCCAATGGCACGCGCCTCTATTGCCTTGGCGACATCGTCCATAACGGCATGGAGGTGAAACGACTGCACGACCAAGGGCTCATCACCATCAATCATGACGACATGGAAGAGCTGAGGGATGTGAAGGTGTTGCTCCGTGCGCATGGCGAGCCACCACAGACTTATGAGCTGGCTCGTCGTAACGGCATTGAGATAATAGACGCCACGTGCCCCGTTGTACTGGCTCTGCAGCGTAGGATAAAGCGACAGTATGATGACAATCCTAATGCGCAGATAGTAATTTTCGGCAAGCGTGGACATGCAGAAGTGCTTGGTTTGGTGGGTCAGACGGACAGTCATGCCATCGTTGTGGAAAAGGTGGATGACGCAGAACGACTCGATTTCTCGCGCGACATCTATCTTTATTCGCAGACAACGAAGTCGCTTGACGGCTTCCATCAAATCATTGACTACATCCAGCGTCACATGCATGAGGGCGCTACATTCAAGAGTTTCGATACCATCTGCCGTCAGGTAGCCAACCGTATGCCCAACATAGCCGCCTTCGCCTCCCGTCACGATCTCGTTCTCTTCGTCTCAGGACGCAAGTCGAGCAACGGTAAAGTGCTCTTCAAGGAATGCAGCAGCGTCAATCCTCGCAGCTATCAGATAGAGAGTCCCGAAGAAATAGACATGTCATGGTTTGCGCCAGACGTACGCACTGTAGGCATTTGCGGAGCCACCAGTACTCCGAAATGGCTGATGGAGCAATGTAGAGAGCGAATAGAGAAAGGCTGATGATTAGCTTTTGATGATTGCTTTCCTTCTGCTGATGATTGCTTTTATTTTGATATAAATACAAAAAAATCCCATAGTCCTTTATTGGAACTATGGGATTTTTATATGAGTTAATTTGTTTTGCTTTAGAACTTCGCCATCTTTATGGCGTCAATGGCGCATTCGTCGCCCTTGTTGCCATACTTGCCGCCGCAACGGTCGAGAGCCTGCTGGCGGTCGTTGGTGGTGAGCAAGCCGTAGATGATAGGTATCTCGCTTGTGGTGTTGAGACGAGCGATGCCGTAAGTAACACCCTGGCAGATATAGTCGAAGTGAGGCGTCTCACCGCGAATCACGCTACCGAGGATAATCACGGCGTCGTAACCTCCGTGGAGAACCATCTGGTGTGCTCCGTAAATCAGCTCGAAGCTTCCGGGAACAGTCTTGACGTGGATGTTCTCAGGCAAAGCTCCGTGCTTCTCCAGTGTCTTAACGGCTCCGTCAAGCAAAGCTCCGGTTATCTCAGGATTCCATTCTGCCACAACAATGCCGAAGCACATGTTGCTTGCGTCAGGAATGCTACTGAAGTCGTATTCAGATAAGTTATGAAGTGCTGTTGCCATTTGCTGTTTTGTTTTTACTCAGAAACACGCTCGATGTACTTGTCAATCTCTGAGCTCTGCACTACTGTTGAGTTGACATACTTCTTCTTGATGTCCTGATAGAGCTTCAGGGCCTCGTCCTTCTTGTTCTGGCTTTCGAGCAGGATGCCTGCCTGAACGAGGAATGTGGGTGAGAGGCTGTTGTTAACGTCGTCAGCCTTGCTGTCAGCCATGTCTGCTGCCTTCTTGAGAGTGGCGATGGCCTTGTCCACGTTGCCGGTCTGAGCGTAAGCGTTGCCGAGAGCTGAAACAGCAGCGGGGCTTACCATAGCGTCGCTCTTAGTAGAGAACTTCTCGAGGTATGTGAGAGCGTCGTTCCACTTGCCGAGGTTAGCATAGCTGAGACCTGCGTAGAGGTTAGCGAGGTTGGCAGCGTCTGTGCCGCTGTAGTCGCTTGCGATCTTCACGAAACCTGCGTAGCCTGCTCCGTCGCCGTTAAGCGCCTTGTCGAACTGCTCCTGGTTGAAATAATCCTGACCCTTTGCGATGGCTGTGCTTGCCTTATCCTCGCGAGGAGCCTGAACGTAAGCCTTGTAAAGCAGGAGACCTGCGATAACGAGCACTACTGCTACGACAGCGATTAATATTTGCTTTTGATACTTTGAGAAGAATGCTTCACTGCTGTTGGAGCGCTCAACTTGGGTGTTAGCTCCAAAATCAATTTTGTTTGCCATTTATTTGTTTGTTTTTTTGTTTTCCTTAGGACTTATTGTGGCTTGTGACCTATAGACACAAACGCGTCGCAAAATTACTGATTTTATCTTGAATATTGAAATTTATTCTATCTTTTTTTCTTTTTTCAATAATAAATGGGGTAACTTTGCACGACTGATTATATTATATTGCACGACTGAATATATTATCAATGATACTCAAGAATATCTCCATACTCAATTTCAAGAACATACGTGAGGCGTCGCTTTCGTTCTCGCCGAAGCTCAATTGCTTCCTCGGACGCAATGGTGAGGGCAAGACCAACCTTCTTGACGCAGTATATTATCTGTCGTTTTGTCGCAGTTCTTCCAATCCTATCGACTCACAGGTCATCACGCACGACCAAGGTTTCTTTGTCCTTGACGGCAATTATGAGAACGAAGAAGGCGAGCCCGTGAACGTCTATTGTGGCATGAAGCGTGGCACGAAGAAGCACTTCAAGCGCGACAAGAAGGAATATAAGCGACTGTCGCAGCATATCGGTTTGGTGCCGCTTATCCTTGTTTCGCCTTACGATCAGGACCTTATCTCCGGCGGAAGCGAGGAAAGGCGCAAACTTATGGACGTGGTGATATCGCAGTATGACAATACTTACATTGATGCTTTGAACAGTTATAACAAAGCACTTCAGCAGCGTAACGCCCTTCTCAAGATGGAGGAAGAACCTGACGTCATGCTCCTTGATATCTGGGAGAACGAGATGGCGGTTCACGGCGAGCGTATCTTCAAGGCAAGAACGGCTTTCGTGGAGAGGCTTATCCCTGTATTCCAGAATATATACAGCCATATCTCGGACGACCGCGAGACGGTCGGATTGAGCTATGTGTCGCATGCCCAGCGTGGCCCTTTGCTTGACGTCATCCAGCGCGACCGCTTCAAGGACCGTGCCGTTGGTTATTCATTGCATGGCATCCACCGCGACGACCTTGAGATGACGCTTGGAGGTTACCAGATGAAGCGTGAGGGATCGCAGGGACAGAACAAGACGTTCGTGCTGGCATTGAAGCTGGCGCAGTTTGATTTTCTCAGACGAACGTCATCTCAGACCACTCCGCTCTTGCTCCTTGACGACATCTTCGACAAGCTGGACGCCAACCGTGTGGAGCGTATCGTAAAGCTGGTGTCGGGTGACGGTTTCGGTCAGATATTCATAACCGACACCAATCGCGACCATCTCGACCAGATTCTGCAAAACGTCAGTTACGACTACAAGCTGTTTGACGTAGAAGGAGGAGATATCAAGGAGAAAGAATAACGGTGGAAAGGGGAGTTTAGCAATACTCCCCCTTGAACCAAAGACGGTAAATCGGATCAACAAAATCGAAGCTGCCTTTTTGCAATTCTATGATGTCTTTATTTTGTAATGTCTTCTTATTCTTTACAATCGTGTTGGGATTGCCCAGATTGTAGTTGCGTTTGACGTCTTGTGATGAAAAGTGTTGTTCTCCATTTGCTATTGCCCTAAGCATTTCTATCTGCGTAGCGCTTAGGTTTTCCGTGTCGTTCTGAAACATTGGGGTGTTGATATTCAGCACCTGTTTCACACCGAGAGCAAACGTTTCTTCCGTAACTTCAGATTCTGTGAAGCTCCAGACAAAATAGCAGAGCTGCTGAAGATACCAAGAGTGGCAGGCTACAATGTCGCATATTTGTTCAGCATAATGATGCGATATGGCTTTGTCGGTTTTTTCAAACGACGATTGTATGAACGGTATCCAGTGCTCTTTTGATATCTTATCCATAAAGATTACCTGTCCAAAACGATAGAACGGACTATTGGAGTTGTTGAAGATATTGAGCATCATATTCCGCTTACTGCCGTAAAGACAGTAGGTTGACAATTTCTGCTGTTGCCATACAGAGCGCATCTTACCTTCCATCTCCTTGTATTCCGGCAAGTTTGCCAACTGCTGAAACTCGTCAATGCATACTATTATCTTTATGTTTTTTTCTTTGGCAAGCATCTCCGGCAAGTTTAGTATTGTCATTTTGTCTTCCTCTTGCGGGACAAACTTCAAGTCGAAAGCAACAAAATCGGTCACTTGATCGTTGACGACAATCTGTGGTACAACGCCTGACAGAAATTTGCGGGCATCTGTTATCCATCGTTCAAACTTGGATGATGCACATGCTATGACTTTGCTTGCAAATGTTCGATAGAATTCGGCTTCCGAACCAATGCTGAAAGCATCTATATAGCAAATACGTATGTCTTGATTTTCGTTTGTAAGTTCGGTTGTTGTCTTTTTCACAAGCGACGACTTACCCCAACGGCGTGGCGAAATTAGCATCACATTAATATGCGATGAAAGTAGCTGTTTGAGTAAGGCGCGGTCTTCAACACGATCGATGAAGTTCTCATCTGTTGCTAACGTACCGAATTGGAAGGGTGATTGATAAGCTGTCATATAAGAGGTTTTATTTGCAAATATACAAAATATTACCCAAAGGTAACTTACCTTTGGGTAATATTTTGTTAGAAACAATGCTTAATAAACCTTTACGTCGGTTATGACCTGACTGCCTACGGCTTGGTTTATGCGCTGTACTATGCGTGTTTTCATCATCGAAAGATCTTGGCGCAAAGCAGGATTGATGATTTTCACGTATAGTGTCTGGTTCTTTATAAACTTCTCGCCGGTGTATCTTGTTATCATATCGCCCATGAGATTGTCCCATGCGTCTATTGCCCTCTTTTGCAGCAATGGCGTCTCAAGACCTTCGTGGCGCAGATACATGTTCAGCAAGTCGTTTATTGATTTCACTTCGCGTCTGAACATTATTGTTTTTCTCCTTTCTTATATTATCACTTCGTCCATCTTGACGTCATGCTCGTCCGTCGGAATTTGCTCAACGAGTTGGAACGGCAGACAGATGCCAATCTTGTATGTGCTCCTAAGTTTGGGCAGCAGTCTGTCGTAATATCCCTTTCCGCGTCCCATACGGTTGCCTTTACGGTCGAAAGCTACACCGGGTATTACGGCGAGATCGATGGCTACGTAGTCGTCAAACAGTTCGCCCGTCGGTTCCATGATGTTGTAGGCTCCTATTGCAAGGTCTGCAGGACCCGTATAGCGACGCAGCTCCATTGTTCCTTCGCCCGTTACGCGTGGCAGCAGAACCTGCTTGCCGCTCACAAGGAGCGAGTCTACAAGCGTATGCGTGTCCACCTCGTCTGGCAACGAATAGTAGAGCATTACGGTCTTAGCCGTTTTAATGCGCGGATGCGAGAGTAGACGCATCACAACAGGAAACGACTGTTCGCGCAATTCCTGACTTGTGAACTGACGTTTACGGCTTCTTATTTCCTTTCTGAGTTCCTGTTTTTCCATACTTATATATTAGTTGATAGTTATGATTATTTGAGAGTTGAGAATTGAAAGTTGAGAGTTGGGAGTTGAGGGTTATGATTACAAATTACAAATAATATTACTAATCATAACTCTCAACTCCCAACTCTCAATTTTCAACTAATCTCAACTCTCAACTGTATTTCACTTCTTTGCCGGCTTCTTCGGGAACGCTGCATTTTCGCGGAACACGCTCAGCGCCTTTGCTATGGCCGGGTCGTCGGCATTGATGTATTCGGTCCATGCCTCGTCGTCCAGCATGTTGTAGATGATGCGCGAATTGATGAAGCGTTCTAAGAGCTTGTGCGACTTGCGAATCATCAGATTGCGGCGTTTCAGTCCGTTGTGGTCTGCGTAAGCTGCAAACTGCTCCACCGTGTTCTGGCTGACGAGATACTTCGAGAGGCTCATCATGTCCTTGTATGTGTTGAGCTTCGGACGGTTGTTGTCCGTATAGGTGAACGCATACTGGAGTATCAGTCCTGACATGGCAGCCTGCTTGTAGTAGCTGGTCATGCCGAGCGTGTCCTCAGCCACGAAGATGTCCGGCGTGATGCCGCCACCGCCATACACCGTACGTCCGATGCTGGTGTGGTAAGCCGGTCCGTGATGCTTGATGCTGTCCTGCGAGAAGAACTCGCCGTGCTGATAACGTGTGAGCAGATCCTCCTCATAGTCCTTGTTGTCGCCGGCAGTGAACGGCTTCTGGATGCATCGTCCAGAAGGTGTGTAGTATCGGGCGATGGTGAGGCGAATCATCGAACCGTCGGGGAAGGAGAGCTGCTGCTGCACGAGGCCCTTTCCGAACGAGCGGCGACCGATGATGGTGGCGCGGTCGTTGTCCTGCATGGCGCCGGCGAAAATCTCCGAAGCCGAAGCCGAACCCTCATTGATGAGCACCACGAGCGGAATCTTCTGATAAGATCCGTGTCCGTCCGACGGGAAGTCCTGTCTGGGCGACTTGCGTCCGATGGTATATACTATCAGCTTGTTCTTGGGCAGAAACTCGTTAGCCATCTGGATGGCAGAGTTCATATAGCCTCCCGTGTTGTCACGAAGGTCGATGACGAGGTTGGTGAATCCCTCTTGCGACAGCTTGGCAAGGGCGATGAGCATTTCGGGATAAGTGGTCTCGCCGAAACTCTTCACCTTAATATATCCAGTGTTCTTGTCGAGCATATACGTGGCTGTGATGCTCTTCTGCGGTATGTCGCCACGCGTTACCGTAAAGTATTTCACGGCTTTTTGTCCGTAGCGCATCACACCCAGCTTCACCTTCGTGTCCTTCGGACCTTTCAGACGTCGCATAGCCTCCTCGTTCGTGACAATCTTGCCCACGAACGGCTTGCCGTCCACGCTTACAATCTTGTCGCCGGCGAGGATGCCAGCACGCTGAGCCGGACCGTTCTTCACGACGTTCTGCACGTGTATGGTGTCCTTGCGTATGGTGAACTCGATGCCCACTCCCGAGAACGATCCCTTCAGGTCGTCAGCCACAGCCTGCGCGTCCTTCGCGCTGATGTATACGGAGTGCGGGTCGAGGTCGGCGAGAATCTGCGGTATGGCTACGTCCACGAGCGAGTCGATGTTCACCTTGTCCACGTACTGGTCGTCTATGAGGTGAAGCAGATTGCTGAGTCGGTTCGATCCGGAATTGATGATGTTGAGTCGGTTGCCGGAGAAGTGGTTGGCGTAGAACGAGCCAATCATTATTCCGATAATCACGCATACTGCCATTATCAACGGCATAAAGCGGTTAGACTTCTTCATATTCATAATCGTCAGGATTTAGATATGTTACTTCTATGTTTGCTCTCTTGAGGAGGTCTATGCCGTCCATCAGTCGGTACTGTTCGGCGTAAATCACGCGCTTGATGCCCGCCTGAATTATCAGCTTGGCGCATTCTATGCAGGGCGCCGCCGTCACGTAGAGCGTGGCGCCGTCGCTGTTGTTAGAGCTGCGTGCCAGCTTTGTTATGGCGTTGGCTTCGGCGTGAAGGACGTAGGGCTTCGTGGTATTGGTGTCGTCCTCGCAGATGTTCTCAAATCCGCTCGGCGTACCGTTATATCCGTCGCTTATTATCATCTTCTCCTTCACCACCAGTGCGCCCACCTTGCGTCTGTGGCAATAGCTGTTCTCTGCCCAGATGCGAGCCATGCGCAGGTAGCGCAGGTCGAGCAACAGCTGCTTCTCCTCTTTCTTAGTGCTTGATTCCATTTCGTTCGAGTAGTGCGTCTATGGTTGGTTCCTGTCCGCGGAATCTCTTATAGAGCGTCATCGGATGCTCCGTACCTCCCTTTGACAGGATGTTGTCTCTGAAACTTTGTGCCGTCTTCTGGTCGAAGATGCCGTTCTTCTTGAACACGCTGAATGCGTCAGCGTCCAGCACCTCAGCCCACTTATAGCTGTAATATCCGGCAGCGTATCCTCCCGCCATGATGTGCGAGAACTGCGTGGTCATACACGTATCTGTCAGCTGCTTTGTCACCTGAGCCTTCTCCCAAGCCTTCTTCTCGAAGGGGATGATGTCCTCTGTGAAGGCGTCTTCCTTCGTATAGTAAGCCATGTCCAGCAGTCCGAAGCTCACCTGTCTGAGGCAACTGTAGGCTGCAAGGAAGTTGCGGCTCTTGGCAATGCGCTCTATCAGCTCGTCCGGCATCGGCTCGCCCGTCTGGTAATGGAAGGCGAAGGTGCGCAGAAAGTCTTTCTCCACGGCGTAGTTCTCCATGAACTGCGAGGGCAGCTCCACGAAGTCCCACCATACGTTGGTGCCTGACAGACTCTCGAAGCGGGTGTTGGCAAACATGCCGTGCAGCGAATGGCCGAACTCATGGAGGAATGTCTCCACCTCGCCGAGAGTCAGCAGAGCCGGCTTTTCGGGCGTAGGCTTCGTTAAGTTCATCACCACGCTGACGTGCGGACGTACGTTTACGCCCTTGCGGTCAATCCATTGTCCCTGAAATTCTGTCATCCATGCTCCTCCCTGCTTGCCCTTGCGCGGATGGAAGTCTGCATAGAACACGGCGAGATACGATCCGTCGCGGTCGTACACCTCATACGCCTTTACGTCGGGATGATACACGGGGATGTCCTTGTTCTCCTTGAAGGTGATGCCGTACAGGCGGTTGGCAAGGCCGAACACTCCGTTTATTACGCGTGACAGTTCGAAGTAGGGGCGAAGCATCTCAGCGTCGAGGTTATACTCGCGCATCTGCAGCTTGTGCGAATAAAATCCGAAGTCCCACGGCTGCATCTCAAAGTCGTCGCCCTCCTTCGCCTTCGCCTCTGCCTCCACAGCCTTTACGTCCTCGATGGCTGTAGGCTTGTAAGCGTCGATGAGGTCGTTGAGCAGCTTGTATACGTTCTGTTCGTTGGAAGCCATGCGATGCACGAGCACGTAGTCGGCGTATGTGCGATAACCGAGCAGCTGCGCAATCTCGCGGCGCAGATTTATCAGTCGGCTGCAAATCTGGAGATTGTTCTCGCTGTTATCGTGAATGCCCTCTGTGTTGCGTGCCATATACATCTGGCGGCGCAGTTCGCGTTGGGTGGAGTAGGTCATGAACGGTGAGTAAGAAGGATAGTCCAATGTGAACAGCCATCCTGTCTTGTCGGCTTCCTTCGCAGCTGCCGCAGCCGCCTCGCGTGCCGTATCGGGCAGTCCGTCCAGCTGAGCCTCGTCTGTTATATGCAGAGTGAAAGCCTTGTTCTCCTTGAGAAGGTTCTGCGAGAACTGGAGCGACAGCATGCCAGCCTCCTCCGTCAGCTTGCGCAATTTCTCCTTACCCTCGTCGTCGAGAAGAGCACCGCTGCGCACGAAGCCGTCGTAGCAGTTGTCCAGAAGCATCTGTTCCTCGGGTGTCAGCTCGCGATGATGCTCATACACATGCTTGATGCGCTCGAAGAGGCGCTTGTTAAGCTTCACGTCGTTGGCGTGCTTCGTGAGGATGGGGCTCATCTTCTGCGCCAGTTCGTCCAGCTCGTCGCAGGTTTCGGCGCTGAGCATGCACGAGAAAGCGGTGGACACTCTTGAGAGGAGGTCATAATAATTCTCTCCGTTTTCGTTGTCCACGCGTACAATGGTGTTCTCGAAGTTAGGCTCTTCCGGATCGTTCACCATTTTCTCAATCTCCTCATCGTCACGTCTGATGCCTTCAATGAAAGCCTCTTCATAGTCGCTGATTCTTATCTTGTCGAATGGTACGGTATTGTGCGGGGTGTTGTAGGGTTCGAAGAACGGATTTTTTCTTTCCGTCGTATTTGCGCTATTTTCCAACATACTAATATATAAGATATCTTAAAAATCGTGTTTGCGATACATTTAACGTACAAAGTTACGTATTTTCTTGAGAGTAGATATAAGCCCACCTTTTTTTTAACTTTCCTTATATAGTATTGTATGGAAAAATAGTTGTAACTTTGCCGCCCGAAAAGATTGTTTAAAGAATAGGGATATAAAAATGCAAACTAAGAAAGATTCATTTAAGCGATGGTTGCCCCTGATAGGGTTGACCTTCGCTGTCTTTGTGTTTAATACCACCGAATTTATGCCCATCGGACTTCTTTCCGATATCGCTTCCGACCTTCATGTGAGCGATGCGCGTGCTGGCATGCTCATTTCCGTTTATGCCTGGGTGGTGGCGCTGATGTCGCTTCCGCTCATGATTGTGGCGTCTCGCATGGAGCTGAAGCGTCTTCTGCTTACCATTATCGGCGTTTTCGTGGTCAGTCATGTGGCTTCTGCCTTGGCTGAAGGCTATTACACGCTTATGCTTTCGCGTATTGGCGTGGCTTGTTCGCATGCCATCTTCTGGTCCATAGCGCCGCCACTTGCCGTGCGTACCGTCCCTGACGGTCGTCGTGCGTTGGGTCTGAGCACCATAGCTACGGGTTCTTCCGTAGCGATGGTCGTGGGTCTGCCATTGGGCCGCGTCATCGGACTCTACGTAGGATGGCGTGTCACGTTCTTCAGCATAGCCGTCATCACAGCCTTCATCTTCTTCTTCATCCTTGCCGTATTTCCGCGCCTTGAGAGTAGGGGACGTTTCAGCATCAAGCAGTTGCCGTCGCTTCTCCGCAATCGTGTGCTGCTCGGAGTGTTCCTCCTCTCCGTTCTCTTCGCCACCGCCCATTACACGGGCTACAGCTACATCGAGCCGTTCCTTGGCAAGATAGCCGGTATGTCTCCTGATATGGTTACGCTTACGCTCATTGTGTTCGGCGGAGCAGGTATGTTGGGCAGCATATCCTTCTCCAAGTTCTATATGGCTAATCGTCGCCGCTTCATCTTCGTCACCACGGCAGCTCCCACCTTATGCCTCCTTCTGCTTCTTGCAGCGTCCGTGAACGTGTGGCTGACCATGCTTCTGTGTGTGGTTTGGGGCGCTATGGCAACGGCTTTCAACATCGCTTTCCAGGACAATACAATAAGGTTTGCGCCCGAGAACGCCACGTCCATAGGCATGTCCATCTTCTCCGGTCTCTTCAATCTCGGCATAGGATGCGGCGCTTACGTTGGCGGACTGGTGGTTTCGCATGCCTCTTTGTCGGACATCGGATATGCTGGCGGACTGATAGGCGTGCTGATGACCGTATATTGTGTCGCAAGATTCTTCCCGAATATGCGTAAAAGGGAAGCTCGCCGATGACAATATTTGCATTTCTGATGCTCAATACTATGGGTTGAACGCACTAAGAAATCTTTAGTGCGAAATTCTTGAGTTTTGAACGTGCAGCGACAATATACTGAAGCACAGCTAATTATGCGATTATAAAAGAACGTGTGCAATGTATGGCGAAGCAAAACAAGCACAATAGGGCTGCTATAGAGCCACTTTACCACTCCAATACCGCCTCTATTGTCATACAAAAGAGCCTCTCTTGTCTTCCAACAGTGGCTGTATTGGAAGGCAAGAGAGGCTTTTCTTGTATGTTATGGGGTAATTATCGAAGCAAAACCACACAAAAACAGCCAAATGAATCTCTATAACCGTTTTTTATTTTGTAACATGTTTTTACCGCTTGGACGATATTTGCATGGTGGACGGCGGACGCCGTCCGAATTAGGAATTAGGAATTTTGAATTAGGAGTTGTTCTCGGCTTCGCCTGCGATTTTGAATTATTCAGTACTCAATCTATATAACATACTAACAACACGAACCCTTTTACATAACTTCCATGCCCCATTTATATTAATGTTATTCATATTATATATTATAGCCGATTATATCTACAAATCCAAGGCTTCGCTTTAATGATGCCATGACGCCTATTTATCACCCTAAAAACGGCTGAAAGTCTTTATAAATGTTAAATTATAGCGCATAAGTGTCAAAAGAACACTTTTGCAAGAAGAAAAGTATTGAAACATTTTGTGGATAAAATAATAAGTGGTAATTTTACACCCATAAAAGCAAAGTACATAAAATAATAACTAAAAACAATATTCAATATGAACCCATTCAAGCCAGCATTTATTGGTGTTGCTGCAGCAGCCCTTGCCATCACGGCATGCACATCAGGCAAACCGGTGGAAGAGACTGTTTCAGGACTCAACCCCGCACGTTTCGATTCGATTGTAAACAATAAGAAGACTGCACTCTTCACGCTGAAGAACAGCAACAGCATGGAAGTGTGCATCACCAATTTCGGCGGTCGCGTAGTTTCGCTTGTCGTGCCTGACGCCAACGGCAAACCCACCGACGTGGTGCTTGGCTATGACAATCTGAAGCAGTATACCGACTCCGTGAACAGCCCGAGCGACTTCGGTTCGTCTGTAGGACGTTACGCCAACCGCATCGGCGGCGGCAAGCTCACGGTTGCTGGCAAGACATACCAGCTGCCTCAGAACAACTTCGGACATTGTCTCCACGGCGGTCCTTCAGGTTGGATATATCAGGTTTACGATGCCAAGCAGCCTAACGACTCGACGCTCATCCTCACCATCGTATCTCCCGACGGCGACAACAACTTCCCCGGAACCGTAACGGCACATACCACATATAAGGTATTGAGCAACAATACGTTGGACATCACCTTCGATGCCACGACAGACAAGGAGACCGTGGTGAACATGACCAACCACAGCTACTTCAATCTGAACGGCGACCCTTCAAAGGAAGGCACCAATATGTGGCTCTATCTGAACGCAGACAATTACACTCCCGCTGACTCTACATACATGACAACGGGCGAGATTCTTCCCGTAGAGGGCACACCGATGGACTTCCGCAAGGCACACGCTCTTTCTCAGACCATCAACGACACGTCGTTCGAGCAGATTCGCAACGCTTCGGGCTACGACCACAACTGGTGTCTCAACACATACAAGGACGGCAAGGGCGACGACACGAAGGTTTGCGCTGTGCTCTGGTCGCCGCTGACAAAGATCGGTCTCTCGATGTATACCAACGAGCCGGGCGTGCAGGTCTACACAGGCAACTTCCAGGGAACTGGCGTAAGCTGCAAGCACGGCATCAAGTATCCGAAGCACGTGTCGGTTTGTCTGGAGAGCCAGAAATATCCCGACTCACCCAACAAGCATAACTGGCCGTCGCCTTACCTCAAGCCAGGCGAGAAGTATTACAGCCACGTGGCTTACCGCTTCTGGACCGGCGACTTCTCAACGGATAAGTAAGAGGGGCGGACGAGTAAAAGCATAACATTGTTGTCCACATAAAGCTATTGATATTTAACGAGTTTAGTTGGAAATAAGGCAACGTCGTGATGACGATGCCGAAAAACATAAATAGTTGTAAGACAAAAATCGAATACATATAGAGTTGTTACAGAAAGACAAAGGTTAAATATCGTTTATAGATCGTAGTAGTATAACATATACGGATTAGATTAGTAATAGCAGTAGTGATAATAAGCAGCAGAATGTCAATCAGCTGGAGTGGACAACAATCAATATATAAGAAATAAACAATAAAGGGAACAAACCCAATAACAATAAAATAAAAACCCAAATAAAAATGAACTTAAACTCACACGAATTTGCATGGCTCGACTGGGCTGTCCTCGTAGTAGGTCTGCTCGGAGTGATATGGGCGGTATGGCGCGCCATCATGAAAGATAAGAAAGCTTCTAAGGGCGAAAGCTCGTCAGACTACCTCTTCGGCAAGGGCGAGCCTTGGTACGTAATAGGTATGGCAATCTTCGCCGCCAACATCGGTTCGGAGCACCTCGTAGGTCTGGCAGGAACCGGAGCCAAGGACGGCGTTGGTATGGCACACTGGGAGATGCAGGGCTGGATGATCCTGTTCCTCGGATGGCTGTTCGTACCTTTCTATCAGTTGCTTAACAACAAGCTGGGCAAGATCATCACGATGCCAGACTTCCTCAAGTTCCGTTACACACACCGCACCGGCTCATGGCTGTCCATCATCACACTTGTGGCTTACGTGCTTACAAAGGTGAGCGTCACAGCGTTTACGGGCGGCATCTTCTTCGAGTTCCTCCTCGGCATACCGTTCTGGTACGGAGCCATCGGTCTGATTGCCATCACAGCCGTGTTCACCGTCTTCGGCGGCATGAAGGGCGTGATGACTCTCTCTTCCATCCAGACTCCTATCCTCATCATCGGTTCGTTCCTCGTGCTCTTCCTCGGACTCAACATGTTGGGCGACGGCAGCATCGTGGCAGGCTGGTCAACAATGATGGACAATGCCCGCGCCATGCACGACGGCTACGGCATCAACCACATGTTCCATACTGATCAGGGCGACCCGATGTATCCTGAATATCCCGGTTACGTAGTGTTCCTCGGAGCATCCATCATCGGTTTCTGGTATTGGTGTACTGACCAGCACATCGTACAGCGTGTGCTCGGACAGCAGCCCGGCGAGGACAACGCCAAGGTCATCGCACGTGCACGCCGCGGCACCATCGCTGCCGGTTTCTTCAAGATTCTCCCCTGCTTCATGTTCCTCATTCCGGGTATGATAGCCATAGCTCTTCAGCACAAGGCTGGCTCAGGCTTCGATATGGGCGTCAACGCAGCAGGACAGCTCAATACGGACGCTGCTTTCGCCGTTATGGTGAAGAACGTTCTGCCTACCGGCATTAAGGGCATCGTGACCATCGGTTTCGTCTGCGCCCTTGTAGCTTCACTCGCAGCATTCTTCAATTCATGCGCCACACTCTTCACCGAGGACTTCTATAAGCCTCTGAAGAAGGGTATGAGCGAGGCTCACTACGTGCTCGTAGGACGTATAGCCACAGTAGTAGTGGTGTTGCTCGGTCTGGCTTGGATGCCGGTGATGATGTCAATGGACACTCTCTACACTTACCTCCAGGGCATCCAGTCGCTGCTTGCTCCTTCAATGGTGGCAGTATTCACACTGGGTATCTTCTCAAAGCGCATCACTCCTAAGGCAGGTGAGTGGGGACTTATCGGCGGTTTCGCCATCGGCATGCTCCGTCTCATCACTAATGTCATTACAGACTCAGGCAAGGCTGTTATGGACGGCGCCTTCTGGGACTGCACAGCATGGTTCTGGCAGACCAACTGGCTCATCTTCGAGTGCTGGTTGCTCGTCTTCATCATCGCCATGATGGTGGTTGTGTCATGCTTCACTCCGGCTCCTTCAAAGGAACAGATTGAGGCCATCACCTTCACAACTGACTATCGCAAGATGATTCGTTCAAGCTGGAACGTATGGGATATCGTCGGCACACTGCTCGTAGTAGGTCTGTGCGGCGCGTTCTACTGGTATTTCTGGTAAAAACTAAAACTAACCCTATCTAAAACTTAATATATATTGATCATGGAAAATTTCTATAACGAACACGACAAGCTGTTTGTGGCAGTTGACTGTATAGTCTTTGGTTTCGACGAGGGCGAGCTTCGAGTCCTGATGGGCAAGCGTAAGATGAACCCGGGTCGTGGCGAATGGTCGCTGTACGGTGGTTTCGTCGGCGAGAATGAAAGTGTGGACGATGCCGCAAAGCGCGTGCTCTACGGATTGACCGGACTGAAAGACCTATATATGAAGCAGGTAGGGGCATTTGGCGATGTAGGCCGCGACCCAGGCAACAGGGTGGTGTCCATAGCTTATTACTCGATGATAAATGTGGCTGACTACGATCAGGCACAGCAGCAAGAGCACGATGTGGCATGGGTGAACATCGAGCAACTGCCCGAGATGTTCTCCGACCATCGCAAGATGGTGCTTAAGGCGCGTCGCATGATGCAGGAGAAGATTTCGCACGAGCCGATAGGCTTCAATCTTCTGCCCGAACTATTCACCCTCTCGCAACTCCAGAAGGTCTACGAGGCCGTGAACGGTGAGGAAGTGGACAAGCGAAACTTCCGCAAGCGTATCAAGGAGATGGACTTCATTGAGAAGACCGAACACATCGACAAACTCACATCCAAGCGCGGTGCTTATCTGTATCGCTTTAACAAAAAGGCTTACAACGAAGAGCCGAACTTTAAACTGTAAAAAAGAATCAAATCATTACATAGAGAAATGAAAGATTTAAGCGCACTCAAAGAAAAAGTGTTTCAAGCCAATCTTGACTTGGTGAAGCACAACCTCGTGATATTCACATGGGGTAACGTGTCTGGCATCGACCGCGAAAGCGGACTGGTGGTTATCAAGCCCTCGGGCGTCAGCTACGACAAGATGACCGTAAATGACATGGTGGTAGTGGACCTTGAGACCGGCAAAGTGGTGGAGGGCGACCTCAACCCGTCGTCAGACACTCCCACACACCTCGCCATCTATCGCGCATTCCCTAACGTGGGCGGTGTGGTTCATACACACTCAACATACGCTACAGCCTGGGCTCAGGCTGGCAAGGACATCCCCAACATCGGCACCACACATGCCGACTACTTCCACGACTCCATCCCCTGCACTCCCGACATGACGGAGGCTGAGGTTAAGGGCAACTACGAGTTGGAGACCGGCAACGTGATAGTAAAGAAATTCCAGGACGACAACATCAATCCTGACCACACTCCGGGCGTTCTGGTGAAGAACCACGGTCCTTTCTCTTGGGGCACAGACGCCGACAACGCCGTCTATAACGCTGTAGTTATGGAGCAGGTGGCAAAGATGGCATTCGTGTCGTTCTCTGTCAATCCCAATACCACAATGAACCCGCTGCTCGTGGAGAAGCATTTCAGCCGCAAGCACGGCCCCAACGCTTACTACGGACAGAAAAAGAAAAAGTAAGAACTACCCAAACAAATAATAAACAACAACTAAAAAATAATAACTAAAAATATGATTAAGGCATTTGACAATTTCGAGATTTGGTTTGTAACTGGTGCACAGCTTCTTTACGGAGGCGAGACAGTTAAGATAGTAGACGGTCACTCAAAGGATATGGTTGAGGGACTCAACAACAGCGGCATCATCCCAATCAAGGTGGTGTATAAGGGTACAGCCAACTCTTCAGTTGAGGTGGAGACCGTGATGAAGGCAGCCAACAATGACGAGAAGTGCGTCGGTATCATCACATGGATGCACACCTTCTCACCTGCCAAGATGTGGATTAAGGGTCTGCAGGCTCTCAAGAAGCCGCTCCTCCACTTCCATACACAGTATAATGCAGAACTCCCTTGGGAGACTATAGATATGGACTTCATGAACCTCAACCAGTCGGCTCACGGCGACATCGAGTTCGGACACATCTGCACACGTATGCGTGTTCCGAGAAAGGTGGTTGTAGGCTACTGGAAGAGCGAGGCTGCTCAGAAGCAGATCGCCACATGGGCACGTGTAGCTGCCGGTGTAGCTGACGCTCACAATGTACGCTGCCTCATGTTCGGTATGAACATGAACAACGTAGCCGTTACCGACGGCGACCGTGTGGAGTTCGAGCAGCGCATGGGTTACCATGTTGACTACTATCCAGTTTCTTCACTCATGGACTACTTCAAGAAGGTGACAGACGCAGAGGCTGACGCTCTCGTTGAGGAATACAAGAAGGAATACACCATCAAGATTGACGAGTCTGGTGAGGAAGTATATTGGGAGAAGGTGAAGAACGCAGCAAAGGCTGAGATTGCTCTCCGTCGCGTACTGAAGGACGAGAACGCCCTTGCATTCACCACCAACTTCGACGACCTCGGCGATGCTGACGTAAACGATCCTAACTTCTGCGGCTTCGATCAGATTCCGGGTCTCGCTTCACAGCGCCTCATGGCAGAGGGCTATGGCTTCGGTGCAGAGGGCGACTGGAAGACAGCTTGCCTCTATCGCACACTCTGGGTAATGAACCAGGGCTTGGAGAAGGGTTGCTCATTCCTCGAGGACTACACTCTCAACTTCGCTGAGGACCGCACATCAAGCCTCCAGAGCCACATGCTCGAGGTTTGTCCGCTTATCGCTACAGACAAGCCAAAGCTTGAGGTTCACTTCCTCGGCATCGGCATCCGCAAGTCGCAGACCGCTCGTCTCGTCTTCACATCAAAGACCGGCAAGGGCGTTAAGGCAACAGTAGTTGACCTCGGCAACCGTTTCCGTCTTATCGCAAGCGAGGTGGAGTGCATCGAGCCGAAGGCAATGCCTAAGCTCCCCGTTGCTTCAGCTCTCTGGGTTCCGCAGCCTTCATTCGAGGTTGGCGCAGGCGCATGGATTCTCGCCGGCGGTACACACCACAGCGCATTCTCTTACGACATCACAGCTGAGTACTGGGAGGACTTCTGCGAAATCCTCGGCATCGAGTTTGTTAACATCGACAAGAACACTACCATCAGCAGCTTCAAGCAGCAACTCCGCAACAACGAGATCTACTACATGCTGGGCAAGGCGCTGAGATAAAATCAGTTAAGAGTTAAGGATTGAGAGTTGAGAATTATGATTACTATTTAAATTAAACAATTATTTATAAGCAATAAAGCATATCATAACTCTCAATTCTCAACTCTGAAATCTCAACCGAAAAATATAAAGAAGAAATGACAGATCCCAAACATACAATAAAGTCCGGTCGTGCCGTTCTTGGCATCGAGTTTGGCTCCACACGCATCAAGGCTGTGCTTATTGACGAGCATAACGCTCCGATAGCACAGGGTGCGCACGAGTGGGAAAACCGCTACGAGGGCAAAATATGGACTTACAGCATCGACGACATCTGGAACGGACTGCAGGACTGCTACGCTGACCTTCGCAAGAACGTTAAGGAGCAGTACGATGAAGAGATAACCGAACTTGCAGGCATCGGCATCAGCGCCATGATGCACGGCTACATGGCTTTCGGCAAAGACGAGAAGATTCTGGTGCCGTTCCGTACATGGCGTAACACCAATACGGGCAAGGCTGCAGCCGAGCTTTCGAAGCTCTTCAACTTTAACATTCCTCTCCGCTGGAGCATTTCTCACGTGTATGAAGCCATTATCGACGGCGAGTCGCACGTGAAGGACATCAATTTCCTCACCACTCTCGCAGGATATGTCCACTGGAAGCTTACCGGCAAGCGTGTGCTCGGCATCGGCGACGCTTCTGGCATGCTCCCCATCGACTCCACAACGAACGACTATGACGCCACAATGGTAGAGAAGTTTGACAACCTCATCGCGTCAAAGGACCTCGGATGGAAGATTCTGGACATCCTTCCCAAGGTGCTCCTTGCTGGTGAGAACGCAGGCAACCTGACCGAGGAGGGCGCAAAACTCCTCGACCCGTCTGGCAATCTGCAGGCTGGCGCTCCGCTCTGTCCGCCGGAAGGCGACGCTGGCACCGGCATGGTGGCTACCAACGCCGTCCGCAAGCGCACAGGTAACGTATCGGCTGGCACTTCATCGTTCTCGATGATTGTGCTTGAGAAGGCTCTGAGCCGTCCTTATGAAGCCATCGACATGGTTACCACTCCTTGCGGAAGCCCCGTTGCTATGGTACATTGCAACAACTGTACGTCAGACCTCAACGCATGGGTGTCGCTGTTCAAGGAATATGCTAACCTGCTCGGCGTGGACGTAAACATGGGCGATGTCTTCTCAAAGCTCTACAATCACGCTCTCGAAGGCGACACCGACTGCGGCGGACTCATCGCATACAACTACTTCTCTGGCGAGCCTATCACAGGACTGCAGGAGGGTCGTCCGATGTTCGTACGCACAGCAAGCGACAAGTTTAACCTCGCCAACTTCATCCGCACCAACCTCTACGCTGCCGTTGCTGTGCTGAAGATCGGCAATGACGTGCTTTTCAAGGACGAGCATGTGGAGGTGGACCGCATAACGGGTCACGGTGGTCTGTTCAAGACTCCAGGCGTCGGTCAGCGCATCCTCGCCGCCGCCATCAACTCTCCTATCTCCGTAATGGAGACAGCAGGAGAAGGTGGAGCATGGGGTATTGCCCTTCTCGCCGGATACATGGTTAACAATAAGGACAACGAATCGCTCGCCGACTATCTGGACAAGCACGTATTCGCAGGCAACAAGGGTGTCGAGATTGCACCAACTGCTGAGGAAGTAGCTGGATTCGACACATATATAGAAAGCTATAAGGCTGGTCTTGCCATCGAGCAGGCGGCTGTAGCAAACAAAAAATAACAATAACAAGATGAACTCAAAACAACTTATGTATAGAGCAGCCGACAACATTCGCATACTGGCTGCATCAATGGTAGAGAAAGCCAACTCAGGTCACCCGGGTGGCGCAATGGGCGGTGCCGACTTCATCAACGTGCTCTTCTCAGAATTCATGGTTTACGACCCTGAGGATCCTGAATGGACCGGTCGCGACCGCTTCTATCTTGATCCGGGTCACATGTCTGCCATGCTCTATTCGGCTCTTGCCATGCAGGGCAAGTTCACTATCGACGAGCTGAAGGAGTTCCGTCAGTGGGGTTCGCCCACACCGGGCCATCCCGAGCGCGACATCGTTCGTGGCATCGAGAACTCGTCAGGTCCGCTCGGTCAGGGTCATGCCTTCGCAGCAGGTGCTGCCGTAGCAGAGAAGTTCCTTGAGGCTCGCCTCGGCAAGACTCCGATGCAGCACAAGATTTACGCTTACATCTCTGACGGTGGCGTAGAGGAGGAAATCTCTCAGGGTGTCGGTCGTCTGGCTGGCGTACTCGGCCTCAACAACCTCATCATGTTCTATGACTCTAACGAAATACAGCTTTCTACAGAGTGTAACGTCGTGATGAAGGAAGACACAGCTGCCAAGTATGAGGCTTGGGGCTGGAATGTGACAACCATCAACGGCAACGATCCCGACGAAATACGCAAGGCTCTCGTAGAGGCTCAGACTGAAGAGAAGCGTCCTACGCTCATCATCGGTCGCACCATCATGGGTAAGGGCGCATTGAAGGAGGACGGTTCAAGCTACGAGCACAGCATCAAGACTCACGGTGCTCCTCTCGGCGGCAAGTCGTATGAGAACACCATCAAGCATCTTGGTGGCGATCCCGAGAATCCTTTCGTTATCTTCCCGGAGGTTCAGCAGCTCTATGCCAACCGCCGCGAAGAGCTGAAGACCATCGTGGCTGCACGTCGCAAGAACGAGGCAGAATGGGCTGCTGCCAATCCTGAGAAGGCTGCACAGCTGAAGGAATGGTTCAGCGGCAATGCTCCCAAGGTGGACTGGACAGCTGTTCAGCAGAAGTCAGGCTCAGCCACACGTGCCGCTTCAGCAGCTTGCCTCGGCGTACTGGCAGAGCAGGTGCCCAACATGGTTTGCTCTTCAGCCGACCTCTCCAACTCTGACAAGACCGACGGCTTCCTCAAGAAGACACACGACCTTACAAAGGACGACTTCAGCGGAGCCTTCTTCCAGGCTGGCGTTTCGGAGCTTACTATGGCTTGCATGTGCATCGGTATGTATCTGCACGGAGGTGTAGTGCCGGCATGTGGCACCTTCTTCGTATTCTCTGACTATATGAAGCCGGCTGTCCGCATGGCTGCCCTTATGGGTGTTCCCGTGAAGTTCATTTGGACTCATGACGCATTCCGCGTCGGTGAGGACGGACCTACACACGAGCCGGTGGAGCAGGAAGCTCAGATCCGCCTCATGGAGAAGCTCAAGAACCACAAGGGTGAGGATTCTGTCCGCGTCTTCCGTCCGGCTGATGCCGAGGAGACTACCGTCTGCTGGGCTATGGCAATGGAGAACATGTCTACACCTACCGCTATGGTTCTCTCTCGTCAGAACATCGAGAGCCTTCCCGAGGGCAACGACTACGAGCAGGCTCGCAAGGGCGCTTACGTAGTGGCTGGTTCGGATGCAGACTACGACGTCATTCTGCTTGCTTCCGGTTCGGAGGTATCCACTCTCGTCGGTGGTGCTGCCCTTCTTCGCAAGGACGGCGTAAAGGTTCGCATCGTGAGCGTTCCGTCTGAGGGCCTCTTCCGTCGTCAGAGCAAGGAATATCAGGAGAGCGTGCTGCCGAAGGACGCCAAGAAGTTCGGTCTCACAGCAGGTCTGCCCGTCAACCTTGAGGGTCTCGTAGGCGACAACGGCAAGATCTGGGGTATGGAGAGCTTCGGCTTCTCTGCTCCCTACAAGGTTCTGGACGAAAAACTCGGCTTCACCGCAGAGAATGTATACAAGCAGGTGAAGGAAATGCTTTAAACTTACTGAACTATAATAGTTCGATAACCTTACATTAATATATGAACAAGAAACGACTCCTGTCGTGCATCATAGCTGCTTCGTCGCTGCTTGGAGCATACGCTCAGCCCCACACTTTCGACGTGAACACCAAGAAGGTGGGGGCGGCGGTGCAGCCTACCATGTACGGCATCTTCTTCGAAGATATCAATTATGCTGCTGACGGCGGACTGTACGGCGAATTGGTGAAGAACCGCTCGTTCGAATTTCCTGATGCTCTTATGGGCTGGAAGGCTTTCGGCAAGTTCGAAGTGAAGAACGACGGACCCTTCGAGCGTTGTCCTCATTACGTGGTGCTCAACTATTCCGGCCATAACGATACGGCTACCGGTCTGCAGAACGAAGGCTACTTCGGCATCGGCATCGAGAAGGACGAGGAATATCGCTTCACCGTCTGGGCAAAGACCGTGAGCGGCGACGCCAACGTGGAGGTGTCGCTCGTGGACGAGAGCACTATGGAGGAGCACCAGGAATTTGCCACTGCCGAACTGAAGGTCAGCGGCAACGAATGGAAGAAGTATGAACTCATACTTAAGTCGCCCAAGACCGTGCAGAAAGCCAATCTCCGACTCTTGCTGAAGGGCAAGAACGGCGTGGCTCTGGAGCACGTGAGCCTCTTCCCGAAGCACACGTTCAAAGACCGCGAGAACGGCATGCGCCGCGACCTTGCACAGGCTCTCTACGACCTCCATCCCGGCGTATTCCGCTTCCCGGGCGGTTGCATCGTCGAGGGTTCGTCGCTGGACCAGCGCTATCAATGGAAGAACACCATCGGACCGGTGGAGAACCGTCCTCTGAACGGCAACCGCTGGCTCTCAACGTTCAACTATCGCCTCTTCCCTGACTATTATCAGAGTTACGGACTGGGCTTCTATGAGTATTTCCTCCTTTCCGAGGACATCGGTGCTGAGCCTCTTCCCGTGCTCAACGTGGGTATGGCTTGCCAGTTCCAGAACCCAAACGACCCGTCGGCTCACGTGGCAGTGAAGGATCTTCAGCCCTACATTCAGGACTGTTTGGACCTCATCGAGTTTGCCAACGGCGACGTCAACACCACATGGGGCAAGAAGCGTGCGGAGATGGGACATCCCGCACCATTCAACCTCAAGTTCCTCGCTGTAGGCAACGAGCAGTGGGACGACCTCTACTATGAGCGTCTGCGCCCCTTCGTTAAAGCCATCAAGGCCAAGTATCCTAACATCAAGCTTATCGGCACATCGGGTCCCGACTCTGAGGGCGAGATGTTCGAGAAGGGATGGAAGGCTATGAAGGAGCTGAAGGCGGACCTCGTGGACGAGCATTTCTATCGCGACGAGCATTGGTTCCTCTCTCACGGTCTGCGCTATGAGGGCTATGACCGCAAGGGTCCGAAGGTGTTCGCCGGCGAATATGCCTGCCACGGAAAGGGAAAGAAATGGAATCACTTTGAGACTTCGCTCTACGAGGCTGCTTTCATGACCGACCTTGAGCGCAACGCTGACGTTGTGGACATGGCTACATACGCTCCGCTGTTCGCCCACGTTGACGGATGGCAGTGGCGTCCAGACATGATATGGTATGACAACACCCGCATGTTCAAGAGCGTCAGCTACTACGTTCAGCAGATGTATGCCTGCAACAAGGGCACCAACGTACTGCCTCTCACCATGAACGGCAAGTCGGTGGCTGGTCAGGAAGGCCAGGACGGACTCTTCGCCAGCGCAGTGGTGGACAAGAAGAAGGGCGAGATAATCGTGAAGGTGGCTAACACTTCTGACAAGGCTCAGGACGTAACGCTCAATCTTAACGGTCTGAAGGGCTCGCGTTCGGCTACTGCCACAACGCTTCAGAGTGACAATATGGACGCCGAGAACACTCTCGAAAACCCCAATCTGATTCGTCCCGTGGAGACAACTGCCACTTGCGTAAGCAAGAAGAACATGACAGTTCTCAACGACAAGCTCCCAGCAAAGTCGTTCAGAATGTATAAGATTAAATAAGATTTAGGAAATTACGAGTTAGGAATTACGAATTATTCTTAGTTTAGTAATTTAAGAAAAAGGAGTTTTGAATTCTTTAATACAAGGGATTCAAAACTCCTTTTTTATTATATATGCAGGACCTTAGCGTGAAGGTGTGCATTCTATTCAATAATTCTAATTCGGATGGCGTATGCCGTCCGTTACACTCCGGCTTTGTCCAAAGCCTGACGGATGTCGTCGAGGATGTCCTCAACGTCCTCTATGCCTACAGAGAGGCGGATGAGGTCAGGGGCTACGCCTGCCTCACGCAACTGTTCTTCGGAGAGCTGGCGGTGAGTGTGGCTTGCGGGATGGAGCACGCAGGTGCGGGCGTCAGCCACGTGTGTGACGATGTTAATCATGTCGAGCGAGTCCATGAAGCGGATGGCAGCGTCACGGTCGCCCTTCAGTCCGAAGGCAATCACGCCACAAGATCCGTTAGGCAGGTATTTCTCGGCAAGCTCATAATATTGGTCGCCCTTCAGTCCGCTGTAGTGAACCCATGCCACGCGCGAATCAGCCTGCAGGAATTCTGCTACACGCTGAGCATTGGCGCAATGCTGCTTCATGCGGAGATGGAGCGACTGCAGACCAAGATTGAGGATGAACGAGTTCATCGGTGCGGGGATAGAGCCGAGGTCGCGCATAAGCTGAGCCACCAGCTTGGTGATGTACCCCATCTTGCCGAACTTCTTGGCGTAAGTAAGTCCGTGATAGCTGTCGTCGGGAGTGCACAGACCGGGGAACTTCTCGGCATGTGCGAGCCAGTCAAAGTTGCCGCTGTCCACTACGCAGCCGCCCACCTGGCTTGCTGTACCGTCCATATATTTAGTGGTGCTGTGCGTTACGATGTCAGCTCCCCACTCGAATGGACGGCAGTTAATCGGTGTGGCGAAGGTATTGTCCACGATGAGGGGCACACCGTTCTTATGAGCGATGCGTGCAAACTTCTCAATGTCGAGTACAGCACAGCCGGGATTGCTGATCGTCTCGCCGAAAACAACCTTCGTATTAGGACGGAAAGCCTTCTGAATCTCCTCCTCAGAGTCGTTAGGATTGACGAACGTACACTCGATGCCAAGCTTCTTGAGCGTAACTCCGAACAGATTGAACGTGCCGCCGTAAATCTCATTGCTTGTCACGATATGGTCGCCAGCCTCGCAGATGTTGAACACAGCGTAGAAGTTGGCAGCCTGTCCGCTGCTTGTCAGTACGGCACCCACGCCACCCTCGAGCTGCGCAATCTTCTGCGCCACTACGTCATTGGTGGGGTTCTGCAGGCGAGTATAGAAATAACCCTCCTTCTTGAGGTCGAAGAGCATCGCCATCTCCTCAGAGTTGTCATACTTGAATGTGGTGCTTTGGATGATAGGCGGCTCGATAGGCTCACCGTTCTTTGCCTCATAGCCTCCTTGTACACAAAGAGAGGCAGTACGTAAATTTTTCTTCATATTATTAGTTTTATTCTGTTGATTATAGGCTTGTTATGCTGAAAATCGGTGCGAAGTTACAAATAAAACCGCTAACAAGACGCATTCTTATACCGTTTATTTGACACAAACTTGTCAGACATTAATGTTTTTCTATATTTTAACTCCTGTCTTCCTTCTCGAAGTGCTGATAGTCCTTCAGTGAGCGATAGTCGCCACCCCATCTGAAGCCGTGTTGCTTGAAGAGACGGTAGGCAAGGTCGTTACGGTCAATCTTGTATTTGAATGTTTTGGTGCGGTCAGCATACTGTCTGCCCTTTTCGGGGCTGACCTTATACGTGCCGTCCTTGCGGCGCTTTACGTAGAGATTGTAGAGCGGATTGATGTCAACGGCTTTGCCGAGACTGTGGTTGGAAAGCTTCTTCGATCCTGCTACGGTGCGGTAGTTGAAGCAAGTGGTGTTGTTATACTCCATAGACCGTATGTCGTCAGCTCCGTAATTGTCGATGAGCTGCATGTTCTCAATAGGATATTTCGCCTCGAAGAGCTTGCGGAAAATGTCCGTCAGGTCGTCGGCTACGTCCTTATGACAAATCATCTCGCCGAGCTTTATGCGTCCGTCCAGTGTGTAATGAAGGAGGTGAAGGTAGCGCAGCGAAGAGCGTAGGACGCGGCAGTCCTTCTTGTATGACTTGCCGTAAATCCTGGCGAACACCGCGTCGCTGATGGGCATGGAGGCGAAGCAGCGGTCTGTGCCGTACTTTCTCACGTCCTCAGCCGACACCTCTTTGCCTACCTGCCATTCCTCAAGTATGCGTAATGCTGGCTTATTGGCAGCCTTCGGCATGCTGACAGAGCGAGTGTTGGCAGATTGCTGCGCACATGCGACAACAGTTTGTTGGTTATTGTCATGCCGTGGCTGGCTGCAAGTGGCTGACGAAGCTGGCAGCAGAGTGCATAAAGATGAGGTGGCGAGAATATGTAAGATGTTTTTCATACATAGGTTGTGTTAAACGAAAAGTCGGTTATATATAAAAACGAAAAACCGCCGGCCCTATCGGACCAGCGGTTAATCTCTCATTTTTTTGTTCGAACTATCGAATTACTGAGCAACTGTTGTATCAGCAGCAGCTGTTGTATCAGCAGCAGCTGTTGTATCCTCTACCTGTACGGTATCGCTGTCAGCGTTAGCAGCAGGAGCTGCAGTCTTGTTACCACATGATGCGAAAGAGATAGCTGCGATAGCTACGAACATTAAAACCAATTTCTTCATTTTTTCTTTGCTTTTTAAATCTGTAAAACAATCATTTGTTTATTAAAACATTGCAAAGGTATATATTTTTTTGATACGGCGTTAATCTTTTAAGGATTTTTTTTTGCCTTTTTTGTAACCCACTCAGAAAACATTGAATATCAACAAGATACAAACTGCTAACAAATGTTAATCTTTTCGTTACATCTTTGTTTACCCTTTTTTATGCTGTTTTTAACACTTTTGTGCACGTACAAACCATGCCGTGAGAGTTACAGGCAAAAGCCCACAGGAGCACGAAAAACAACGCTTTTGTGGCGAAAACAGGTTGTAATGGGGATGTTAATGAGGAAATTTACGTAACTTTGTATTCTGGTTGCGGACGGGATGTGTCTGTCCGCCGCCTCTATATTATATATATAATAAGGTATATAAAAGGTAAAGATGATAAATACATCAGTTTTTCAGAATAAGAAGGCTGCCTACTACACGTTGGGCTGCAAGCTTAACTTCTCGGAAACATCTACGTTCGGCAAGATGCTTTCTGAGCTTGGCGTACGACAGGCGGAGGAAGGCGAACAGGCAGACATCTGCCTCATCAACACTTGCTCCGTTACAGAGGTGGCTGACCATAAGTGCCGACAGGCCATTCATCGTATGGTCAGACAGAATCCGGGCGCGTTTATGGTGGTGACAGGATGTTACGCACAGCTGGAATCGGAGGCGGTCAGCCGTATTGAGGGCGTCGACCTCGTGCTCGGATCCAACGAGAAGGCAGACCTCGTGCAGTTCTTGAGTGACGCTTGGACTGCAAAGGAGACCGCTGCCGAACAGGAAGCGGGCACAGAAACGACGGACGGAGCCTTACATCAGTATCATTCCGTACGCACCAAGCAGATAAAGTCGTTCGCCCCGTCGTGCTCGCGCGGCAACCGCACACGCTATTTTCTTAAGGTACAGGACGGCTGCGACTACTACTGCACGTACTGCACCATTCCTTATGCACGTGGCAACTCACGCAATCCCACCATCGCTTCCCTTGTCAGCCAGGCACGTCAGGCGGCTGAAGAGGGCGGAAAGGAGATTGTGCTCACTGGCGTTAACATCGGCGACTTCGGCAAGACCACCGGCGAGAGCTTCCTCGACCTGGTGAAAGCCCTTGACGGCGTGGAGGGCATCGAGCGTTATCGCATCAGCAGCATGGAGCCAGACCTGCTCTCTGACGAGCTTATCGACTTCTGTGCACAGAGCCGTGCCTTTATGCCCCACTTCCATATTCCGCTCCAGAGCGGCAGCGACGAGGTGCTCCGACTGATGCATCGCCGTTATGACAAGCAGCTTTTCGCTCACAAGATTGAGCTGATAAAGAACCGCATGCCCGATGCCTTCATCGGTGTGGACGTGATGGTGGGCTGTCGTGGAGAGACGGAGGAATGCTTCGAGGAGTGTCTCAACTTCCTTACGGCCATGGACGTCACACAGCTGCACGTATTCCCGTACAGCGAACGTCCAGGAACCGCAGCCTTGCGCATCCCTTACATAGTGGCAGACGCTGACAAAAAACAGCGCAGCAAGCAGCTGCTCGACCTCAGCGAGGAGAAGCGCATCAGCTTCTACGAGAAGTATATCGGCACGGAACAGGAGGTGCTCTTCGAGAAAGCCACACGTGGAAAGGCCATGCACGGTTTCACACGCAATTATGTGCGTGTAGAGTTGGCACCGCAGTTGGCGAAGGAAGAGTATGACAATCAGCTGCTGCACGTACGTCTCGGCGACTTCAATCATGACAAGTCGGCGCTGAAGGCGTCATTGCTGTAACAGCCGGAGTCTCTGAAAGGAATAAAGAAAGATAATGAAAAAAGTATCGATAGTAATCCTCAACTGGAACGGTGCGGCTATGCTGCGCCGGTTTCTGCCTACGGTGGTGGCGCATTCCGCGGACATAGCCGAGATAGTGGTGGCGGACAATGCTTCATCGGACAACTCAATAGAGATACTGAAGAGCGAGTTTCCGGAAGTGCGCATCATCGTGCTCGACCGCAACTACGGCTTTGCTGGCGGATATAACCATGCATTAGAGCAAGTGAGCACACCTTATTATATGCTTCTCAACAGCGATGTGGAAGTGGGTGAGAACTGGCTTGGTCAGCTCGTCGACTTCATGGACGCCCATCCCGAAGCGGCAGCATGCCAGCCGAAGCTTCTGGCGGAGCACACCCGTGACCACTTCGAGTACGCAGGAGCAAGCGGAGGCTACATCGACCGCTATGGCTACCCCTACTGCCGTGGCCGCGTCTTCGAGACCGTGGAGAAGGACGAGGGACAGTATGATGACATTGTGGAAGTGCTTTGGGCAACCGGAGCGTGCCTGATGATACGCCGTGACGACTTCTGGAGAGTTGGCGGATTCGACGAGCGCTTCTTTGCACACAACGAGGAGATTGACCTCTGCTGGCGACTCTACAACCTCGGAAGGCGAATTTTCTGCGTGCCGCAAAGCCATGTCTATCATGTCGGCGGCGGCACATTGCCAAAAGGAAATCCCATGAAGACCTTCCTGAATTTCCGAAACAACCTCACCATGCTCTATAAGAACCTGCCCGAGAAAGACCTCCGCCACGTGATGCGCATGCGTTTCTGGCTGGACTATGTGGCAGCCTTCAAGTCGTTGCTGCTTGACCGCAACTGGGGCGAATTCCATGCGGTGATACGTGGTCGCAAAGCATATAAGGCTTGGCGTGCCGACTTTGCCGATGACCGTCGCCGAATACAGGCTTCGCGCATTGACAGGACCGACCCCGAGGTGGCTGACCTGCTGCCGAGAGCCTCTTACTCCATCCTTTGGCAGTATTATGTCAAGGGCAATCGTATGTATAAATATTTGAGAAAAGCGAAATAATACGCATTTTTTTGATATTTTAAAGGTTAAACGACAAGAATAGGCTTGTCGTTTAACTTTTTTAGCTGATTTGCTTGTTTGTTAAAAACTTTTTCAGTATTTTTGCATTTGAAAATACTAAAACGCTTCTCTGCGCACCTTCGCAGAGCAAGAAAAGAAATGATATTTGGGCATAACCGTAGTGAGAAAAATATATATCATAATAATAAGCATCGTATTATTGGCTTCGACAGCATGTGAACTCAAGTTGAAGCAATATGGTGACGACAGTCGTCAGACGTTGGTGGAAGTGCAACGTTACGACCGTCTACAAAGTCGTTATCTCACAACGGGCGATTTTTCCGCTCTTCAGCAGATGAACATCGAATACGCGATGGAAACACGCACCTTGATTGAGGACGTGCTGAAGATAGGCGAAGTGAACGATCCGGAAATCAATTCAAAGTTTCTCAGTTTCTATCAGGACACCACTCTTCAGGCCATCATAGCCGAAGCGGAGGCACAGTACGCCAATATGTCCGACATAAACAAGCAGATGAGCGATGCCTTCAAGCGTCTTCAGAAGATGATTCCAGGCTTGAGCATCCCCGTGGTCTACTCCCAAATTGGCGCTCTCGACCAGAGCGTGATAATCGGAAACAACAGTATAGGCATCTCTTTGGACAAGTATTTAGGTGAAGACTTTGCCGTTTACCGCCGCTTCTACAGCGAGCACCAACGCAGCCAGATGACCCGTTCGTACATCGTACCTGACTGCCTGAGCTTTTATCTGCTCAGTCAGTTCCCGCTAAATAACTACGAGGCGGCGTCGCAGTATGAGCGCGACATGCACATCGGCAAGATAATGTGGGTGGTGAACAAGGCGATGAAAAAGGAAGTATTTGCCACGAAGTTCACGGATATAGCCGCTAATGAAATGGAAAAGTCCTCAGGAAAATCCATTGCGGATATGCTGAAGAAATAGGAGAATGCAGCTTCTGAGTGACACAATATTTGCATTTCTGATGCTCAATACTGCGAGTTGAGCGCACAACAAAATCTTCGGTGCGAAATTCTCGAGTTTTGAGCGCTTTGGTTTATCGTGTTTATAATCAGTGTGTTATGGATTTTATGGTCTGAATGTTCAAAAAAATAAAGCATAAACAAGCCTCTTGACACGGCTAAAGAGCCACTTTAGCACCTCATCACAGCCTCTTTTATCTTACAATAGAGCCTCTTTTACACTCCAATAGTAGAAGTATTGGAGTGTAAAAGAGGCTGTATTGTCAATGTGGGGTGTAGTTATCATCGCAAAACACAATAAAAACCGCACCGTAAATCTCTATTTTCAACTTTTTATTTGTAACATGTTTTTACCGCTTGTACGATATTTGCATAGTATACCAAGTTGATTACTTTCTTCTTGTCGTAGTCTTTTTCTTTGACGACGTTGTGGTCTTCTTCTTTGACGTTGTCCTTGTCTTCTTCTTGGTAGACGTAGTGGTCTTCTTTGTTGTTGTCGTTGTCTTCACCGGCTTATAGTAAGTCAGCGCCTCAGGGAGTTCCTGCTTGATGGCGGCGATGCGCTTTGCGTCAGAAGGGTGGTCGCTGAAGATGTCGCTTTGGTTGTTGCTGCCGGTGGCCTGTGCCATGCGCTGCCAGAACGTGACGGCTACGTTAGGGTCGTAACCTGCCATGGCTGCGAAAATCAGTCCCATGTGGTCAGCCTCGCTCTCGTTATCGCGAGAATACTTCAGGCTGCGGAACTGCAGACCCTTCTGTGCTATGATCTGTGCCAGCTGTGTGGTGCTTGAGCTTACTCCTGCGGCATTGAGCACCTGACCCAGAATCTGCGTGCCATACTGATTCTTTATCTGCTTGCTCATCTGCTCGGCAGAATGCTTTGCCACGGCGTGTGCTATCTCATGTCCGAGGACAATGGCGAGCGACGCCTCGTCCTGCGTAATGGGGAGCAGTCCTTCGTAAACGACAATCTTTCCGCCAGGCATGCAGAAGGCGTTCACTGACTTGTCCTGAACAAGATTAAACTCCCAGCTGTATTCCTTTACGTCGGCAGCCATGCCGTGCTCGTTGAGATAAGTCTCCACAGCGGTGGCAAGACGCTGACCCACGCGCTTCACCATAGCGGTGTTGGCAGAGTTGGTGGACAGCTTAGCCGACTTCATGTAGTTGGTGTACTCCTGGTTGCTAAGTGAGAGAACCTGCTCGTCGCTTACAAGGATGTTCTGTTTACGACCCGTGATTGGCACGGTGCGGGTGGTGCCGCATGCGAAAACGACGGCTGCAATCGCAGCCATTACTAAGTACTTAAGCTTTTTCATACTACTTACTTTTAGTGTTCTTTATGACCCTCATTGTGGTCATATGTTCTATTATTTCGCTGCAAAAGTAACAAAAAACTCTATAACATAGTAAATAAATATATGTTTTTTATAGTTCTCTGCTAAAACATTTCCTCCTTTTCTCCTCGCATTAAAGCCTTATCAGAGCCGATCCGGGCTGCTTCTCGCTGTCTATCTGTATGGCATACACGCCTTTAGGCATGTCAGCAAGGCTGATGTCGGCATACGTTCCCTCAGGAGAGATGACGGTGGAGAACGTCATTGTGCGGCACAGTCTGCCCGTCGTATCGAACACTTTCACGTTTGCCTTGCCGCCTTCCTGTGTACGGTCGTATATGATAAGGTGGCGTTCGGGGGTGACGCGAACGTCCCATCGGTTCGACTGTTCGCGGCTCAGCCCCTCTATGTTCGTCATTCCCAATACGTCCAGCAGTCCGCTGTAGGCGTCAATCATTCCGTAACCGCAATACCATGGTGTCTTCTCGCCGTAATCGCCGCACGAACGGCTGGTGCGCGACATCACGCCGAGTACGTCCTGAGGCGTGAGATGAGGGTTGGCTTGAAGCCACAGAGCAATGATTCCCGCTACAGCCGGGGTTGACATTGACGTGCCTCCAAGAGCCGTCCACTCGTAATGGATGTTGTCTATGTCCTCTTTATACACAGTATATGACTTGAGGCCTTTCGCGTTAGGATTGTCTGTGTTGTCCGTAAAGTCATGATTCATCAGAGACACTACGTTGGCTCCTGGCGCCATCACGTCAGGCTTCGTGCGTCCGTCGAAGGTAGGTCCCACGGACGAGTAGTTGCCGCGCTCGCCGTTTACGCCCCACGACTGTTCGATGCGTTCGCCGTCCGCGTTGGTGAATACGGGGCGGCATGCTGTGCCGCCGACGCATATCACAGCCGGAGCACTTCCCGGTGAGAGGATGCCGTGCGTGATGTCCGCGTCCGCTATGTAGGGGTTGGCGTCGTCTTCGCACTTCGTGCCGTTCATCAGAAACATCTCCGCTGCCGACCCTTCGCCCGTCAGTTCCACCGAAAGTGGATAGTCGTAGCCCACGTGCCCGGTTCCGTCTATCGTAACGTCCATCGCCCATTGGTCTTCATGGAAAGCCGAACTATATGCGTATGAGGTCTGGATGTACGTGTTTTCTCCTACGGTTATTGTGTCGCGTCGCATGGCATCCTTGCATGAAGCCACGTCTTCTGCCGACAAAACCTTCATGGCTTTGCCGTCTGCGATGTCCACGCCTTCCGATTCTTTGGCGTCGTTTCCCACATTATATAATGTAGTGCGCAGGCCGAAACCTTTCTCTCCCGTTACGGAGAACGCCACCTGTTGTCCCCATATCTTCATGAACGTGCCAGCCGAAGCGCGTCCAGCCGGCTTGCACACATAATTATTGCGAAATCCCTCGTTGCCCGCCGACACCACGATGATGCGTCCCGGTCCGGTCAGGTGGTCCAGCACACGATAATATAGGCGGTCGTCGTCATGCAGCGTCTGCCTCGAACCCTCGCTGAACGATATGACGCACGGCTTTCCGACGGAGTCGGCATAATCGAAGATATACTTAAATCCCAGAGCGTCCGTGGCGTGTGTATACTTATAAAGATTCTTATCCTCGATGTACATCTCGTCAGACGTCACAGCGTTTGAGACAAGACAGATGTCGCTTTCTGGAGCCATACCGCGGAATTTGGTCCCTCCTCCGTTGCCTGCAGCAATGCCAAGCGTGTGGGTACCGTGATATTGCTCAGACGAGTCGTACGAACATCTGCCATAAAGCCAGAAGTCTTCCTCCGTATATTCCGCCCCGACGTACATCTCATTGCCGCCGCCGGTCGATCCAATCTGGTCCCACATCCGCTTCACACGCGGATTCATGTCGCTGTCATAGAATGTTGGGTGACTCGTGTCGAAGCCTACGTCCATCAGACCCACCACCACGTCCTTGCCCGTATAGGCTTGCGGCAGTCCTGTGCCCTCGTATATTGGCACAGCATCGGTATGCAGAGCCATCGAGTCGAGAGTGAGCATGTTGCCCTGTTCCGCCTCAATGCGCTTGATGCGGCTGTCCGAAGCGATGTTGCCGACCCGTGAGAGAGGAACGTCGGCAATGACGATGTCGCCGAAGTCGGCAAGTATGGTGCAGTCGTTGCGGAGCAGCACCGAATCGGCGCCGTCGGTCTTCTCTATGAATGCGCACGTCCTCAAGTCGTTCTGTGGCGCCGAAGCCGTGCGGTCGTTATGACGCGGCAACCATATGCGCAGGGAAGAAGACAGTTTTGACGCTGCTGAATCTGCGGAATAGGCGGTGTTGTCGTCGCTTGTGGAGGCAAACAACGGCGCTATGGCAGCAGCACATAATACGAAGGAAAACCTAATTCTTGACAGTATATTCATCTTGTAACGAAAAAATGTAGTACCTTTGCAAAGATAGCTCTAAATAACAAGAAAAAACAAAAACAACAAATAAAATAATGGAAAACAAGACAAACAAGCTCATTGCAGCACATTATCAGCTCTTCGCCATCGACGACAAGGGAGAGCGCTCACTCGTAGAGGAAACTTCACAGGAACAGCCCTTCGTGTTCATCACCGGTTTCGGCGCAGCTTTGGACGCCCTTGAGGAGAAGCTGGAAGGTCTCGCACGTGGCGAGAAGTTCGACTTCGAGCTGGACAAGGAGCATGCTTTCGGTGAGCACGTGGCAGAGCGTGTGCTCAATCTCGACAAGGAGATGTTCTCCGTAGACGGACATTTCGACAGCAAGAACATCTTCAAGGGTGCACAGGTGCCTCTGAAGAACGAGGACGGCAACTTCTTCATCGCCACAATCCTCGAGATCGGAAGCGACAAGGTAACTGTTGACCTCAACCATCCGCTCGCTGGCAAGTGCCTCAACTTCAAGGGATACATTATCGAGAACCGCGAGGCAACAAAAGACGAGATAAAGACCATGCTCAATCATCTCAACGGCGGTGGCTGCGGCGGACATTGCGGCGGCAACTGCGAGGGTGGTTGTGAAGGCGGCTGTGGCGAAGGCAACTGCGGTGAAGGCAACTGCGGTGAAGGCGGTTGCGGTCATTGCCATTAATAACAAAAACTGATTTATGCGCAACACGTTCGGCAACATATTTACGCTTACCACCTTCGGCGAAAGTCATGGAGCAGCCGTGGGAGGAGTGGTCGACGGCATGCCACCCGGCATAGTCATCGACACAGACTTCATACAGAGCGAGCTGGACAGGCGTCGGCCCGGTCAGAGCAAGCTGACGACCTCAAGGTCAGAGGCTGACCGTGTGGAGCTGCTCAGCGGAGTGTTCGAGGGAAAGTCTACGGGATGTCCCATAGGCTTCATTGTCCGCAACACCAACCAACGCTCCGCCGACTACGACGACATGCGCGACATCTTCCGCCCGTCGCACGCCGACTATACCTATCAGCAGAAGTATGGCATCCGCGACCATCGTGGTGGCGGACGCTCTTCGGCGCGTATCACCATCAGCCGATGTGTGGGCGGAGCGCTTGCCAAGCTGGTATTGCGCCAGCACGGCATCCGCATCACGGCCTATACGTCACAGGTGGGCGACGTGGCTCTTGACGCTGACTATCGCCGTTACGACCTTTCGCTCGTCGAGACCAACGATGTGCGCTGCCCCGATGATGCTAAGGCACGCCAGATGGAAGACCTCATTATGGAGGTGAAAGCGGCGGGCGACACCATCGGCGGTGTCATCACGTGCGTCGTTACGGGATGTCCTCCCGGTGTGGGCGAACCTGAGTTCGGCAAGCTGAATGCCATGCTCGGCGGGGCCATGCTCAGCATCAACGCCGCCAAGGGCTTCGAAATTGGCGACGGTTTTGCCTGCGTCACGTCACGCGGAAGCCAGCAGAACGACGTCTTCCGCAGCAACGGCGACGGCACCGTATCGACACTCACCAATCACAGCGGAGGCATCCAGGGCGGAATAAGCAACGGAGAAGACATCTTCTTCAGAACGGCTTTCAAGCCCGTTGCCACCATTCTCACCCCTCAACACACCGTTGACCGACAAGGCGTTGACACCACTTTCTGCCCCCATGGACGCCACGATCCCTGCGTTCTGCCGAGAGCCGTGCCCGTAGTGGAGGCGATGACAGCTATGACAATACTGGACTATCTTATGTTAGAAAACATTAAAATCGAAGATTGAATGATAGATTTTAAATAAAATCGAGCATAAGTGAAAAAAATATCGCATAAAAAGCAAATATCAGAAAAAGAATTGCTATATTTGCAAACGATGATATCAGGGCTTGTGAAAGTCCTGTATTAACTTAGTTAAGTCTAGTTTAGTTTTTGTGTTGGTTGAGCGCAGTCGATTGACTGCGCTCAATTTTTTTGTTTGTTACATATTAAGATGTAACTTTGTTAAGTTCAATAAAATCCGTTGTCGGCGCAGACTAACCGTGTTATTTATATGGAGTTTTCTTCTTTATTGAAGAATAAAATCGCTAAATTTGCAGTATCTTAAACACTCTTTACAACAAACTGAAAACGATATGAGAGAGAAAATAGACTGCTTTCTGCCGTGTAGCGATGCTGACACGCTCGGCAAGACGCTACAGACACTCAGAGAAAGCAAGACAATCCAGCATATAAACCTTCTTGTTACCGATGCACAAGAATGTGCGGAGGAGAACGGCAGTTCTGATCCCATGTTGCCCGCGGACTGTACGAAGATAACAGTAGACTCGCTTCTTTCCACCAAGACGATGCTCACCATTGAGGAGCATACCGACGCCGAATACGTGCTCATAAGCCTGAAGACCACTCCCGTGGACCTCGGACTGAACGCATTGGAGCGTATGCTGCGCGTGGCTACGGACAGTTGTGCCGGCTTGGTGTATGCCGACAGCTACGTGAAGAAGGAGAGTGGGGTGGAGCGTCATCCCGCCATCGACTATCAGACGGGAAGCCTTCGCGACGACTTCGACTTCGGACAGCTGGTCCTTATACGCTCGTCGCTGCTCCACGCCTATGCAGCCAGCAAGCGCCCCGAATATAACTGGGCAGGATTTTATGACCTCCGCCTTTACATAAGCAGAAAGGCACCGCTCTTCCACATTAACGAATATCTCTACACACAGGTGGAGACGGACAACAGAAAGAGTGGAGAACGCCAGTTCGACTATGTGAATCCGCGCAACCGTGAAGTGCAGGTGGAGATGGAGCAGGTGGTTACCCGACATCTTGAAAAGATAGGTGCAACGGTGGACACGTCGTCTTACCTGAAGCCCGACTTCAGCGAGCAGGACTTCGCGTGCGAGGCAACAGTCGTCATCCCCGTATATAATCGTGAGCGCACCATTGCAGACGCCGTGCATTCCGCCCTCGAACAGAAGACCACATTCAAGTATAACGTCATCGTCGTGGACAATCATTCCACCGACTCTACCACGCAGATACTCAGCGACATTGCTGCCAAGGACCCGCGCCTCGTGCATATCATCCCCGAACGTACCGATCTCGGCATCGGAGGATGCTGGAACGTTGCCACGACCGACCAGCGCTGCGGACGTTTTGCCGTACAGCTCGACAGCGACGATATCTATTCCTCGCCCAAGACATTGCAGCGCATCGTGGACGAATTCCATAAGCAGGGAGCGGCTATGATTGTAGGATCTTACCGCATGTGCAACTTCAAGCTCGAGACATTGCCGCCGGGACTTATTGACCATGCCGAGTGGACCGACCATAACGGACCTAACAACGCCCTGCGCATCAACGGACTCGGAGCGCCAAGAGCTTTCTTTACGCCAATACTTCGCCAGATTCAGTTCCCGAACACCAGCTACGGCGAGGATTATGCTCTCGGACTTGCCTTCAGCCGCAAGTATCGCATTGGCAGAATCTACGACGAACTGTATCTCTGCCGCCGCTGGGATGGCAACAGCGACTCTGCTCTCAGCATCGAACGACAGAACGCCAACAACCTATATAAGGACCGCTTGCGCACGCTTGAGGTGTCGGCACGCCAGCAGCTCTCACAGGGCAAGGCAGACATCTCTGCCGACAACTCGCTGCAACGCTTCTTCAATCGTCAGCTGGAGGTGTGGGAGAGTGCACGTGAGCACTATCATGACCTCCGTAACGTGAAGACACGCGAACTGGCGAGTGGCGAGCAGACGATGAAGGTGCAGTTCAATCCGGCACGAATCGTATCCACCGGTGCTGCCATCGACAAGAAGACCATAGCCAAGCGCCCGTGTTTCCTCTGTGAGCATAACCGCCCTAAGGAGCAGATGCAGAAGCAGGTGGACAAGAACTTCACGCTGCTTGTCAATCCGTTCCCCATCATGCCGCAGCACTTCACCATACCTCTGCGTGCACATCGTCCGCAGAGCATCGGACTGAACTACGGCGAGATTTACCGTCTGCTGAATGCATATCCTTCATTGACCGTATTCTATAACGGCCCGAAGTGTGGAGCTTCTGCACCAGACCACATGCACTTCCAGGCTATATGTTCCGGCATGCTGCCTTTGCAGACCGAATGGCCTAGACTGAGCCGCGACTGCGAGGTGCTCATCAAGAAGGAAGGACATGGCGACATTGTAGGCGTGCGCGGTTTTGCCGTACCCGTATTTGCCATACGCACCTCAGACCAGGCAGCAGGCGAACAACTCTTCCGTGTGCTCTATTCCGCATTGCCTATGCACGGCGGCGATACGGAGCCGATGATGAACATCGTGGCATGGCGCGACGGCAGCGACTATCAGGTGGTGGTAATCCCGCGTCGCAAGCATCGCCCTGACTGTTACTTTGCAGAGGGTGAGGAGCAGCGTCTGGTAAGCCCAGGAGCGCTCGATATGTCGGGCTTCATCGTTACTCCACGTCAGACCGACTTCGAACAAATCACGCCGGAAGAGGCTGTCAGCATCATACAGGAGTGTGGCATTACCAAGGCAGACTATGACGAGATAGCCGACAAGCTGCGCACCATTGCGGTAGGAAAGGCTTCTGCCAACGACCATTTCGCTGGAAAGCAGCCCAACGTATCCGTAGGCATCGTGAGTGGAGCAAGGATAGCCTTCTCGCTTAACGGCCCGTATATGGCAAAGGGAAATCTTATTGACGGCGAACAGGTGGTGGAGTTCAGCGAAGGAGCCATCCTTTGGAACGGCACGCAATATCGCGAGCTTACGTTCATTCCGCAACAGCAGAACGCTTCGTTCTCTTTGCACGACGTCACCATCGGCGTAAACTTCCATTGGGAACGACAGGAGACGCAGACCTTCCTCGGAACGCTGCGCCTTGTGGTCGACTCGGATAAGGTCTGCGCCATAAACGAACTGCCTGTGGAGTCGTATCTGGAGAGCGTCATCTCCAGCGAGATGAGCGCCACGTCCAGTGAGGAACTGCTTAAGGCTCACGCCGTAATATCTCGCTCTTGGCTTCTCTCTCAGATAGAACAGCGACGCGAACATCAGACCAGCGCCGGACAGAACGGCTTCTTTTCGTTCATCCGCAAGGACGACGAGCTGGTGAAATGGTATGACCGTGAGGACCACACCATCTTCGATGTCTGTGCCGACGACCATTGTCAGCGTTATCAGGGCATCACCAAGGCCACGAGTCCGAAGGTGGCGCAGGCTGTGCTTGCCACACGCGGACAGATACTGATGAGTGGCGACGAGATATGCGACGCACGTTTCAGCAAGTGCTGCGGCGGTGCAACGGAGGAATTCCAGTACTGCTGGGAGAACATTCGCAAGCCTTATCTTGTGTCGGTGGCTGACGCTAAGGGACAGCCGGCGCTGCCTGACCTTACTGTTGAGGCTGAGGCTGAACGCTGGATACGCACGTCGCCGGAGTCGTTCTGCAACACTACGGACAAGACCATACTTTCCGAGGTGCTCAACGACTACGATCAGGAGACTACTGACTTCTATCGTTGGCATGTGGAATATACGCAGGAGCAGCTGAAGAGTCTTATTGCTGAAAAGCTGAAGATGGACTTCGGTGACATCCTCGACCTCCAACCAGTGGAGCGCGGACGAAGCGGACGTCTCTGCCGATTGAAGATTGTCGGTTCGGAGCGCAGCTTCACCATCGGTAAGGAGCTGGAGATAAGACGCGCTCTCAGCGAGACACATCTCTATAGTAGCGCCTTCGTTGTGGACAAGCTGGACGTTAAGGACGGCGTTCCTCAGAAATTCCGCCTGACCGGAGCCGGTTGGGGTCACGGAGTGGGCATGTGTCAGATTGGTGCAGCCGTGATGGGTGCCAACGGATACAGCTACGACAGCATCCTCTTACATTATTATAAGGGTGCGGAGATAAAGAAGATATACAAATAAAGATCTGAATATGAAGAAGACGAGTCCGTGGGCATGGATTCCCACGTTATACTTTGCGGAAGGCTTGCCCAATGTGGTCGTCACAGCCCTCTCCATTGTTATGTATATGCAGATGGGACTTAGCGATGCAGAGGTGGGACTCTATACCGGCTGGCTCGCCCTGCCATGGGTGATAAAGCCGTTGTGGAGCCCGTTCATCGACCTTCTCAAGACCAAGCGCTGGTGGGTGCTGGCAATGCAGCTGCTTATGGGTAGCGCCCTTGCCGGCATTGCCTTCACGCTGCCCACTGCCTTATGGTTCCAGGGTTCGATGGCTTTCCTGTTCCTGATGGCGTTCGCCAGTGCCACACACGACATCTCGGCAGACGGATTCTACATGATAGAACTCGACGCACACAACCAGTCGAAGTATGTGGGTCTGCGCAATACGTTCTATCGCCTTGCCGTGATATTCGTCAATGGTGCACTTGTGTCGCTGGCAGGATTGCTGGAGCATCATTTCCACATGACCATCGTATATACGTGGACTCTTATATTCTACGCCCTTGCAGCCATCTTCATAGGCATATATCTCTATCATTGCAAGATGATGCCCCGACCGGCGGAAGACGTCAGTTCGGAGAAGAGCGTGTCAGAGGTGGCGCATGAGCTGCGTACCATCATCGGATCGTTCTTCTGCAAGTTCGGCTTGAAGGAGACGCTCTTCGTAATGCTCTTCCTTCTGCTTTACAGATTCCCGGAGGCTCTGCTTAATACGATGACCAAGACCTTTCTCATGCGTTCCAATGCCGAAGGCGGACTGGGACTCACGCCGGAAGAATACGGTCTGGCGCAGGGCACGGTTGGACTGATAGGCTTGTTGCTTGGAGGCATATTGGGTGGCGTGCTGGTCAGCAGGGACGGCATGAAGAAGTGGCTGTGGCCTATGGTTTGTGCCATAACGCTGCCCGACGCCGTGTACATTCTCCTGAGTTACACGCTCACGTCCAACCTTTGGGTGGTGTCCACCTGCCTCTTCATTGAGCAGTTTGGCTACGGACTCGGATTCACCGTCCTCACTCTTTACATGCTTTACTACAGTCAGGGAAAGTTCCGTACGTCGCATTACTCGATATGCACCGGCATCTCTTACCTCGGACTGATGCTCCCCGGCATGGTGTCGGGATACATAAAGGACCTTGTAGGTTACCAGATGTTCTTCATCATCGTCATGGCATGCTGCCTGATAACGTTCCTTGTAACCGCCTTTCTGAAGATTGATCCCGACTTCGGAAAGAAGTAAAAAATAAATAAAAGCCAATGACAGACCATAACCATACTGGTGATACGCCTTGCACGCTTTCTTCCCAGCCTCAGACAGAGGGGCAGGGAGGGCAGCGTGTGCCGCGTCGTGTAAGCTGGTTATGGCTCCCTTCGCTGTCCTTCAGCGATGGTGTTTCGATGGCTGTCGTTGTGCTTTTGCTTGTGATGCTGCGCCGTTTCGGTCTGAACAACAGCCAGACCACGCTTGTTCTGGCGTTGCTCTGCATACCGTTTTCGCTGCGTCCGTTGCTGGAGAAGGTCGTGGCACACTTCCGCGGCACCACTAAAGTATGGATACTCACGTCCGAGTTTATCTCTGCCTTGGCGTTATGGGGTGTGGCTTTCGTCATTCCTACGCCTTATCGTCTTGAGGGCACGCTTTGTCTTTTGCCCTTCTTCACATTCTCCATCGTTCTCCACCGTATTGCTGTGGAGCGCTTTTACCTTCCTTTATGCCCTCCGTTGCCGGGCTTCCATACGCTTATAGTGAAGCTGTTTCGTGGTGTAGCCATGCTGTTTGGCATTGGCTGCATGGCTATGGTGGCAGGTAATATGGAGGTGTTGACCCGAAACATACGCTATTCGTGGAGCCTTGTGTTCTACGTTATGGCTGGCATCTTTTTCTTTCTTTGGCTCTGGCACAGCATCTTCCTTCCCGTCAGACCACATCCCGCATACCCGGAAAGCGACCTTTTCGGTCTGCACAAGGGCGAATATGAGGAAGCCTTGAACGGCATCCTTGCCGGTTCGTCCAACCGTGTCAGCCTATTGCTCATGGCTTCGTTCGCATTGGCGGCGTCCTTCCCTCTTCTTGGCATCCCGCTCTTCGTCATTGATATGCCCCATAACGGCGGTCTTGGCATGTCGCCGCAGGAGTTTGCCCTCATTGTCGGTTCGGTAAGCGTAGGCGCCGTGTTCTTCGGAAACGTCCTCGGCACAAGTTTGTGTCGTAAGTACGGGCTGCGTCTGTGCCTTCTGCCGATGACTGTGCTCTTCTCAGGTCCGAGTCTGGCTGCGCTTTATATGAGCTTCAATCTTTCCGTCTCGCTTGCAATAGTCTGCCTCTTGTTCAGTATTGCAGGTGTTGCGGCTGGCGTTGGCTTTGCAGCATTGTCCGCCGTGACCGCCCGTTTCGCTGCGAGCGGCAGGGGAGAGGTGTGTCGTCGCTCCGTCATGCTTGGCGTGATGGCTGTTGTGGCAACGCTATGTGGCGGCATGACAGGCATTTTGGAGGAAAATATAGGTTACCGTCAGTTCTTCGTAATGTCGTCATGGATGTACGTGGTGCCGGCGATTGTGGCGGTGATGTATATCGCCAATGACAAAATACGTCTGAAGTAATCCAAACAATTGTTAATATTAAGTAGTCTGAATAAACTTTCTGACCGATATCTGTATCTAAGAAGTCAGAGAGATTATAAAAGTATATTATTAGTTTAGAATTACACACATATTCAAACAAACATGATTTTATCAAAGAGAACAATAGCAATGGCGTCAATGGCAGGCCTTATGCTTATGTCGATGCCAACGGAATGCGCAGCAAGACAGTGGTCGCTGAAGGATTGTATTGATTATGCCTTGGCAAATAACATCCAGTTGCAGAAAGCCAAGGTGCAGCAGCTTTCTGCCCTTGAGGACATAAAGCAGAGCCAGTCAGCCTTGCTACCTTCCCTTAGTCTGTCAACATCACAGAACGTAAGCTACAATCCGTGGCCTGAACAGGGCTCGGCAATGATTGCCGGAAATAAGGTTCAGGCAGACGTGAAGAAGGTGTATTACAACGGTTCTTACTCGTTGTCGGGCAACTGGACTGTGTGGAACGGCGGACAAAACACCAATACTGTCAAGCTGAATAAGCTCGCTGCAGAGCAGGCACGCCTCGATTCGGCTGTCACAGCCAACAACGTGCTCGAGCAGATAGCCCAACTCTACGTCCAGATACTCTATTCTGATGAGGCCATCTCCGTCACGAAGGAGAGCCTTAAGGTCAGCCAAACCAATGAGGAGCGCGGCAAGACGATGGTGTCGGTGGGCAAGATGAGCAAGGCAGACCTTGCACAGCTGACCGCCCAGCGCGCCGAAGACGAATATAGCATCGTAGAGGCGGAGAGCAATCTGCGCAACTATAAGCGCCAGCTCAAGCAGTTGCTGCAGATAGCCGACAACGACGAGTTTGACGTAGCGATACCTTCTACTACAGACGAAATGGCGCTCAAGGAGGTGCCCGCTATGAACGACGTTTATACGGCGGCGCTGGCGCAACGTCCGGAAATCCAGAACGCAAAGCTCGGCATCGAGAGCAGCGACCTTAGCGTTAAGATTGCAAAGGCAGGCAAGATGCCAACTGTAAGCCTGAATGCAGGACTGTCCACTTCCACCACTTCTATGAGTCAGAACGGATGGGGCAACCAGATGAAGAACAACTTCACGGTTGGCGGTGGAGTGTCGGTGAGCATCCCGCTCTTCGATAACCGCAAGACAAAGACATCCGTAAACAAGGCGATGCTTCAGAAGGAGAGCTACCTGCTCGACCTGCAGGACAAGCAGACCACTCTTTATTCAACTGTGGAGAACTACTGGCTGCAAGCTGTCAACAATCAGAACAAGTTTAAGGCGGCACGCGTATCTACGGAGAGCGCACAGGCAAGCTACGAGTTGCTGTCCGAACAGTTCAACCAAGGTCTGAAGAACATTGTGGAGTTGATGACTGGCAAGACCAACCTTTTGCAAGCTCAGCAGAACGAACTTCAGAGCAAGTATCTCGCAATCCTTAACCTTAACATGCTGGACTTCTATCGTACAGGAGAGATAAAGTAATTAGTAAATACTAACTGAACTGCAGTGCCGCGGGCAGGAATGCCCGCAGCTACTACAGTTTGCATAACAAATCAAGCTAACCTTATAAGATAGAGATTTTATAAAGAGTAATAATAATTAGAGATTTATATTAGAGAGATGAAAAAATTAAGCAAGGTATGGGTGGTAGTGGCTATTGTCGCTATCATCGCCGTTGCCGTATGGGCATTCTCAGGCGGCAAGAAAGAGCAGCAGATTTCGTTTGACACGGCTCCCGTCGCGTCGGCAAACATCCAGAACAGCATTACTGCCACCGGTACGATTGAACCGGTGACCTCCGTCACGGTGGGTACGCAGGTGAGTGGTATCGTCAGCAAGCTCTATGTTGACTATAATTCAGTGGTGAAGAAGGGACAGGTGATTGCCGAACTCGACAAGACCAACCTTCTCAGTCAGCTTGCCACCGCAAAGACGCAGCTTGCCACCGCGCAGAGCCAGCTCAACTATCAGACCGCAAACTACAAGCGCTATCAGACTCTTTTCCAGAAGGGACTTGTGGCAGCCGACGATTATGACAATGCCAAACTTTCGTATCGCCAGGCTGTGGAGCAGGTGGCTTCAGCCAAAGAGGAGGTGCAGCGTGCACAGACCAATCTCGGCTACGCCACCATCACGTCGCCCATTGACGGTGTGGTGCTCTCTAAGTCAGTGGAAGAAGGTCAGACCGTGGCAGCCAGCTTCTCAACGCCGGAACTCTTCACTATCGCTCAGGACTTAACAAACATGCAGGTGGTGGCTGATGTGGACGAGGCTGACATAGGCGACGTGAAGGAAGGCGAGCGTGTCAGCTTCACCGTGGACGCTTATCCTGACGACACCTTCGAGGGTACAGTAAAGCAGGTACGTCAGGAAGCCACCACTACCAATAATGTGGTAACCTACGAGGTGGTTATCTCTGCCCCAAACGCCGACCTGAAGCTTAAGCCGGGTCTTACAGCCAACATCACCATCTATACTGCAGAGCGAAAGGGCGTGCTTGCCGTTCCGTCAAAGGCTCTGCGCTTTATGCCGACAAAGGAGACAGTAGGAAAGATGAAGATAGTGGACGTGCAGGGCGCAAAGAACAAGGTATGGACCATTGAGGGCAACAGCATTGTTGCACATAAGGTTAACATCGGTATGGCTGACGGTACAAATACACAGATTATTGGTGGCGTGCAGGCTGGCATAAAGGTGGTTACCGGACTCAGCGTCATTGGAGGCGAGGAGCCTCAGGCAGAAGCTGCTGGCGGTGAGAGCAGCCCGTTCGCACCAGGCCCTCCGGGAAAGAACAAGAAAAAATAATCAATACTGATATGGACGAAAAGAAAGTAGTAATAGAGCTTGACAACGTAAAGCGCGACTTTCTCGTCGGCGACGAGACGGTACATGCGCTGCGCGGTGTCTCGTTCAAGATATATGAGGGCGAGTTTGTCACCATCATGGGAAAGTCTGGTTCGGGCAAGTCCACTCTTCTCAACCAGCTTGGATGCCTTGATACGCCCAGCTCAGGCGAGTATTATCTTGACGGTGTCAGTGTCAGGACGATGTCGAAGTCGCAGCGTGCCGTATTGCGCAACCGTAAGATAGGCTTCATCTTCCAGAACTATAACCTTCTGCCGAAGACCACGAGTGTGGAGAATGTGGAATTGCCGTTGATGTATAACGCTTCTGTTAGTGCCAAGGAGCGCGAGGAGCGTGCCATTAAGGCGCTGCAGGCTGTGGGCCTCGGCGAACGACTCTATCATAAGTCGAACCAGATGTCCGGCGGACAGATGCAGCGTGTAGCCATTGCCCGCGCTTTGGTTAACGATCCTGCCGTCATTCTTGCTGACGAGGCAACCGGAAACCTCGACACACGTACGTCGTTCGAGATTCTCATCCTTTTCCAGAAACTCCACGCCGCGGGCAGAACCATCATCTTCGTGACCCATAATCCGGACATCGCCAATTATTCTTCGCGCAATATCATGCTGCGTGACGGCCATGTCATCAGTGACGAGTATAACCACAACATCCTCTCGGCGGCGGACGGACTGGCGGCATTGCCTGCCAATTCGGATGAGTAAGGGGAGCAAAGGTTCAGTGAGTAACATTTTTAACCTATAAGAAATGAACTATAGCAATCTTTTAAAAATAGCCCTCCGCGTCATTGCCGCCAACAAATTGAGGTCGTTCCTCACCGCACTTGGCATTATCATCGGTGTGGCGTCGGTCATCACGATGCTTGCCATAGGCCAAGGATCGAAGAAGAGCATTCAGGCAAACATCGCGGAGATGGGCTCCAATATGATTATGATCAGTCCGGGAGCCGACCGTGGTCCGGGAGGTGTAAGGCAGGACGCTTCGTCTATGGAGACGCTGAAGCTCACCGACTATGAGTCGCTCAAGGACGAATGTCACTTCATACAGGGCATCAGTCCTACGGTCAACAGCAGCGGTCAGTGGATATACGGCAACAACAACACGCCGTCCTCCATCTATGGCGTCAATCAGGACTATCTCTCCATCCGTCAGCTTTCGGTTGCTGAGGGCGAGATGTTCACCGATGCCGACATTAAGGCAAGCGCAAAGGTATGTATTCTCGGCCAGACCGTTGTGGACAATCTCTTCCCTGACGGATCCGATCCTGTGGGCAAGGTGGTACGATTCAATTCCATTCCGTTCCGTGTTGTAGGAGTATTGAAGAAGAAAGGATACAACTCGATGGGTATGGACCAGGACGACCTCGTCCTTGCTCCTTACACGACGGTGATGAAGCGAATCCTCGCACAGACCTATCTTGGCGGCATAACCTGCTCAGCCATAACCGAAGACCTCACCCAAAAGGCCATCGACGAGATTACGACGGTGCTTCGCCGCAACCATAAACTGAAGGACGCCACCGATACGCAGGCTGCTGACGAAGACGACTTCAACATCCGTTCGCAGGAAGAACTGGAGAGTATGATGAACTCCACTACGGACATGATGACCATACTCTTGGGTTGTGTGGCAGGCATCTCCCTCATCGTGGGAGGCATCGGCATCATGAACATCATGTATGTCAGCGTTACTGAGCGAACACGCGAGATAGGTCTGCGAATGAGCGTTGGAGCACGCGGCGTGGATATCCTCAATCAGTTCCTCATCGAAGCCATACTTCTCAGCGTGACGGGTGGACTCATCGGTGTGGCATTTGGCGTCGGAGCCTCGTATGCGGTGAAGCTGGTGGCTCATTGGCCCATCTTCATCCAGCCCTGGAGCATCGTTATGAGCTTCGCCGTATGTACGTTCACGGGAGTGTTCTTCGGCTGGTATCCTGCAAAAAAGGCGGCACAGCTCGATCCGATAGAGGCTATACGATACGAGTAAAACGATGCGGATGTCTTTCCATACGTATACGTTAGATTTATTGCAACAAACAGACTCGTTTTTCGGAATTTTTATCTACTTTTGTAAAAACAATAAAACCAGAACCTTATGTTTATACATGTAGCCAACCCGATTTACGACTCCGTGTTCAAATACATCATGGAGGACGAGCGCATAGCCAAGACCATGCTGTCGGCTTTGCTGAAGAAAGAAGTGGTGCACGTGACGGTACGTCCGCATGAATACAGCAACACCACACGCGACACGCTCTCTATGTTCCGCATTGACTTCGCGGCTACCGTTCGTGAGCGCGAAGGCGATGTGGAGAAGGACCGCGTGGTGCTGATTGAACTGCAGAAGACGTGGCTCAATACCGAAACACTCCGTTTCCGCCAGTATCTTGGAGCGCAATACAGCAACAAGAACAATATACGTGAGGCTGATGAGAAAGGCTTTGCCTATCCTATGGTGGCTGTATATCTCCTTGGACATAAGGTGGGGAACATCAAAGAACCGATAGTGTACGTAAATCACGACGTGTTCGACTATAACGGCAACATCGTGAAGGAAGGCAGCGAAGAGCCGTTCGTAGAGAGTCTCACCCACAACAGCATCATCGTTCAGATTCCTCTTCTGCATGGCAATGTGAACAACAGGCTGGAAAAGGTGCTCAGCGTGTTCGACCAAACTCAAGTGGAGGGCAACACGCAGCAGGTGCTTAAGATAGACGAGGACAAGTATGCTGACGACAACGACATGTTGTACGTACTGCATAAGCTCACTGCTGCTGCTGCCAACTCAGAGATGCGACAGGATATGAACGTTGAGGACGAATACTATAAGGCCATCGAAGACCGCGACACAGCTATCATGCAGCGAGACAAAATACTGAAAGAACAGGAAGAACAGCTATCCCAACAGAGTGAGCAGTTGTCCCAGCAGAGTGAGCAGTTGTCCCAGCAGAGTGAGCAGCTGTCCCAACAGAGTGAGCAGTTGTCCCTGAAGGATGAGCAGTTGTCCCAGAAAGATGAGCAGTTGTCCCAGAAGGATGAGCAGTTACGCAATATGGCTAAGGTTCTGTTTGATAAAGGAATGACAGAAGAACAGATTTCGTCAATGACCGGTATTGATATTGAAAACGTAGTGAAACTTCTGAAATAGATAATTAGGGTAGTATAAACTGAGATGCGTCATTGAGCAGTTTATGCTACCCTATAATCATTTTTACGGTAATGACTTGTATGTTAGGTAATGGCTTGCATTGCCTTTATCTATATTTTTTCAAAAATAATCATTGTTTTGCTTAGTTTTTCGCTTTGCTCAACTGTATATAGTGTGTATGACACAGGTAAAGGACATAGAACAGATGTTTCGTCGGCATTATGAGAAGATGTATAATTTGGCCAGATACATTCTCTCGGATGATGACGAAAGCAAGGATGTGGTGAGCGAAGTGTTCACGCGGATTCTTGCTGATGATGTGGTCCTGTTGCCCGAGAGCGAGGAAAGTTATCTGATGCGGAGCGTCCGCAACCGCTGTCTCAATCTGATTGCCCATAAGAGTGTGAAGGAAAGAGTGGCAAGGTTGCTGACCGATGATGCCGATGTTATTCTATCTGAAGATACGGACGAGCGTCTTGAACAGCTGTTGCTTCTCATCGACGACCTTGAACCTCCAATCCGAAAGCTTATCTTCCGTATGCGATATATGCAAGAAAAGTCGTATAAGGAGGTGGCTGACGAAGTAGGAGTGAGCAAGGTGACTGTGTTCAATCATCTCTCTAAGGCGATGGACTGGATTAGGGAACGTATAAAATGAGCAAAACAATGACTAACATGAACAAAGATGAAAAGCGGATGATGCTTTTTGACATGCAGGAACATCCTGAGAAATATACTGACGAGCAGATGGAACGCTTGCTTGATGATGAGGAAGTGAAGGAGTTTTTGCGAGACTTGTCTATTGCGAGAATGGCTGGCAAGAAAGCTGCGCCAAAGAAGGTAGACGTGGATAAGGCTTGGAAGGAATTTTCTAATGGTTCTTATCCAAACCGAATGAAGATAGCAGCTTCCGTCATAGGCGTCATCTTTCTCTCGGGTGTAGCCTTTGCTGCTGTGCAGAACGGTTGGATTAGGTTCTCGGCTTCGGACAAGGCTGTGGATAATAATGCTGTGACAGAACAGATAGTCAAGCCGAAGCCGTTAGCCAATGAAAGCCTTAAGGCTATGACGTCAGAGAGTAAGGATTCGCTCGACATGAAGCCGGTGGTGTTTGACAATGCTGAGTTGGGAACAATCCTTACGCAAATGGCATACTTCTATCATGTCAAAGTGGAGTATGTCAATGCCAATACACAGCACGTTCGCCTCTTCTTTAACTGGAATAAGACCAAGAGCTTGGAGCAGAACCTTGAGATTCTGAATGCTTTCGACCACATACAGATCGAGTTTGCGGACGGCACATTGATGGTGAAATAAGATGGGAGGACGTATTATGAAAAACATATTTAAGACTACGCCCGATAACTGCAAGACCGTAATCCTGCTGTATCTTTTCTTTCTGTTGTCTTCGGCTCAGCAGTCTTATGCCCAACGCATCACCCGACAATATAATAATGTGTCGTTCTCTGAGGCGTTGAAGGATATTAATGCACGTCAGCATAAGTACACCATCAACTTTGTGTATGATGAGTTAGAAGACTTTAAGGTTACAAAGAGTATCCGCAACCAGAATGTTCCTAATGCCATTATGCAGCTGATTGGTTTTTATCCCATCAGAATGACACAGGTGGAGAATAACATTATGGTGGAATGTACGCACAAGACGACATATCGTTATAAGGGACGTATTGTTGACGAGAGAGGCAATGCCGCTGAATACGCAACAATAGCCTTGCTGTCGCCCATTGATTCTGCAATCGTAGGTCATGGAGTGAGCAATGAGAATGGCTATTTTGTCATTCCTTGCAATTCCAGAAAAGTGTTAGCCCGAATCTCATACATTGGTTATAAGACAGTATGTCGAATATACAACAACACAGAGATGGGCATCATCAAACTGCATCCCCAAACCATGATTGTTAAGGGCGTGGTGGTGAAGGGTGACCGGCCTCAATACAAGATGTTGCCTGGAGGCATGGAAGTTGCCATAGAGCACACGTTGCTCTCTAAAATGGCTAATACATTTGAAGTCCTGAATCTCTTGCCACGTGTCTCTGTTAATGGGCAAAGCATATCCATATTTGGAAAAGGAGCGCCAATTGTTTATATCAACAACAAGCGTGTGCATGACAATAATGAGATTGTAAACATCACTCCCGACAACATCAAGTCGATTTCGGTTATTACAAGTCCTGGGGCAGAATATGATGCCGAGGTAGAGTCGGTAATTCGTATCCGCACCAAAGAACGCCGTGCAAATGGATTCAGCTTGCGTGCTGATGCTTTTGGTAAATATAATAAATGGATGGCGGATTACGAGCTTATCAGCGCCCGATATCAGACCAAGAAATTCGAGATAGCCAATAGTTTATGGACTATGGGTACACATGACGGGGAAGATAATAATCTGATTACTGATATCTATTTGCCTGACAAGCATTATCACAACAATCAGAAATACATGACGGAACTCAGAAACCGTTACTTGTCGGAATATCTTTCTGCTGATTATTCGCTTAATGATAGCAATTCTGTTGGTGGTTCTTATCGCTACTATGGAATGTTGAAAGGTAGGACGAATAGTGTTAGCCGTCAGGATGTATTGCTGAATGGTGTGGCACAGGGCAGTATTGATCAGGATGAGGTTATGAAGCCTTTTCTTAGTTCACATCAGGCTGATATATATTATGTGGGAAAGGTTGGACAGGTAGGTGTTGATTTTAACGCCACATACTATGCTATCAAAAACAGACGTAATGATGAGGGCTTTGAAAGCAGCAAGGAGTTGGGGTATCAGGAAATACATTCAAGCAATCGCCAGAATAGCGATATGTGGGCAGGCAAGCTGGTTGTGAATATTCCTCTTTGGAAAGGCAATATGTCTGTAGGAACAGAGCTGTCGAAGACCGACTCACACGGAACGTTTCTGAACGAGGAGCAGCTGGTGCCATCCACAAAGACGGATATCCATGAAAGGAATATTGCCGGATTTGCACAGTACGGATTGGTTCTCAGCAAGTGGACAGTCGGGCTTGGTGTGCGTTATGAGAATATCGTCCGTGACTATCTGTCTGATGGAGTGAAGCAGGACGATGTGAGCAGAAAGTATAACAACTTCTTCCCTAATCTCAGCGTTTCATGCAACAAAGGCAATTGGTATTGGCAGCTGAATATCAATGAGAAGATTCACCGTCCAAGCTATCGGCAACTCGGTAATTTCATGCAGTATGACAACCGTTTCTTGTATGAAGGCGGAAATCCTACCTTGCAACCGGAGAAGGTGTTTAATGCTGAGGCGATGATGATATATAAGTGGCTGAATGTATCTGTAGGTTATAAATATCTGAAGGATGTGATGGAGTGGACCAAGTATATCTATCCAGGAAAGGAGTTTGCTTATAACACGTCGTTGAATTTCAACCATAAGCAGTTGCTTTATGCTTCTGTAAATGTTTCGCCAAGGTTCGGCATCTTCCGTCCTACGTGGAAAATAAATTACAGTCAGCAGTTCTTCGATACTGAGAAGTATGGCTCCAGCAAGGCATTAGGCAAACCTTTGCTGTCTTGTTCGCTCGACAATCATTTCGCTCTTTCAGAGACCATAGGAGCGGCAATGAATTTTTATGCCGCTACATCCAATGCAGATGGATTTCTTATGCATAAGAGCAGTTACAGCGTAAATCTGCGGTTTTACAAGTCGTTTGCCAACCGCACATGGATAATTTATCTTTCTGCAAACGACATCTTAAAGACGGCTAAGGAACGTTGGACGATGTACGGACTTGGGTCGGGCACAACGAAAGACTGCTACAATTACACTCGAAACGTCTCCTTGCAGGTTACGTACAATTTCAATGCCAAGCGCAGCAAGTACAAGGGAACGGGTGCAGGCAATGAAGAGAAGAGCCGCTTGTAGCTTCGGATAAAAGGAAACTCTTTCTATTAAAATATAGATAAACGAAAATCGGTCAAGCAAAGGCTTGTCAACGAAAGGTTGACAGGCTCTTTGCTTGACCGTTATTCTTTTCTCTCACTTTATTGAACTTTCGCAAGTTCAGTTACTTTATTCCTCTGCGGTTAAGCGCCTCGCTATATCGCTTTGCGTTCTGGAGATGCTCCTCGTAGGTGCGTGCAAAGTTGTGCGTGCCGCTGAAATCCTCCTTTGCGCACATATACAGATAGTCGTGATGTACGTGATTTAGGACGGCGTCAATGCCGGCTATGGACGGAATGCGGATTGGTCCTGGGGGCAGTCCGGGGTTCTTGTATGTGTTGTACGGGCTCTTGATGTAGAGGAGGTTATTGTAGATTCGCTTCAGATCGAAACGTTTCCATGCGAACTTGATGGTCGGGTCAGCCTGCAACGGCATGCCGTCGGGATATTCCGCGTTGCGTAGCATGAGGCGGTTATAGTACATTCCAGCCACCATAGGCTTCTCACCGTCGTTGGCTGTCTCCTCGTCAATGATGCTTGCCAATGTTGTCACCTCCACAGGCGTCAGTTTCATGGCACGTGCCTTCTCTTCTCGCTGTCCACTCCAGAAGTTATGGTTCTCCTTCTTCATGCGGTCAAGCAGCTTTTCCACGCTGACATTCCAGTAGATGTCGTACGTGTTGGGGATGAAGAGCGCTGCCACGGTGGCGGTGTCGTAGCCGTATTTCTTGCATATAGCTTCGTCTGAGAGAGCCTCGTAGATGGCTGCGCTGTCCACCATGAGACGCTTTGACAGCTCTGCGGCGAGACGGTCAAGTGTGCGTACTGAAGGAACGGTAAGGCTGACGGGCGACTGCAGTCCGTTCTTCATGTGGCGGAATACGGTGAAGGCTCCCTCGCCGGGCTTGATGGCGTAGCGTCCCGTGCGGATGTTGTCGGCATAATGGCTATGTCGTACGAGCGTCTTGAATCCTTCCATACCATTTAAACTTGATACGTTGGCAAGCTTGGTGTAGACCGAGTCAACTGTGTCGTCCGTGTCGATGTAGACGTAGCGCGTTTCGTTGCCTGCTGCCATCGACGCGAAGAAGTAAGAATAGACGAAGCCTGCCACCACCACCAGACAGGCAACTGCCGGGATGAGGTATTTTCTTCTTGTGTTCTTTTTCATTGTTTGTGTTATTTTATTCAACTAATTTGTGTCTTAATACCGTACAAAGGTATTAGAATTATGACATACGACAAAATATATTAAGTGTTTTTAATTCGATGAAGTATTTTAGTGGTGTCTTAAACAAAATATGTGTACTTTTGCAGCGGATTGAACAACGAGGATAATCACAATAATAATATACACCATTAATATATATATCAGTCATGTATAACACTTACATATTCGACCTTGACGGCACCCTGCTGTCCACCCTTGCTGACCTTGCAGCCAGTTGCAACTATGCTCTTACCTCCAATGGCATGCCGGAGCGCACCATCGACGAGGTGAGGCGTTTTGTGGGCAACGGTGTGAAGAAGCTCATGGAGCGTGCCGTTCCCGGCGGTCTTGATAATCTGGCGTTCGACAAGACCTACGCCGACTTCCGCCAGCATTACATGCAGCACAATCTTGACACCACGTGTCCTTACGACGGTGTGATGGAACTGCTGCATGAACTGAAGCGCCGTGGCAAGAAGGTGGCTGTGGTAAGCAATAAGTTTTATGCGGCAACGCAGGAGCTTTGCCGTCATTTCTTCGGTGACGAGCTTGTGCCCGTTGCCATCGGCGAGCGTGAGGACATACGCAAGAAGCCGGCTCCCGACACCGTAATAGAGGCTATGAAGCAGCTCGGCGTAACGGCGGAAGGGGCGGTATATATAGGCGACAGCGACGTTGACATAGAGACGGCACGCAATTCTGGCATGCCCTGCATCAGCGTCCTTTGGGGATTCCGCGACAAGGACTTCCTTCTTGCACACGGAGCAACCACACTCGTGGAACGTCCGGAGCAGATACTCGCGTGTTAATAAAGACGCTCTTGTTTGGTGGAAATAAGACATATTGTTGGTTTAAGGACAAAAAATAAGTCATATCGTTTTGCTGTAAGGAAAAAAGATGGTAACTTTGAAAATGTTAAAACAGCATTCTTATTAAACCTTATTAAAACCTTATGATTATGGTAGAATACTTCTTGCAACACATTTGGATGATATGGGCAGTGGTTGCCTTCGTGTGCCTGATAATGGAGATGACGTCTGGCGACTTCTTCATCACGTGTTTCGGCATCGGAGCCTTGTGTGCTATGGGCGTGTCGCTCACACCGGCGCCATTTTGGTTGCAGGTTGTGGCGTTCGCTGTGTTCTCCGTACTGTCCATTTATTTCCTGCGTCCGCGCCTCGTTGCCATGCTCAATGCCAAAGCCAACCATCGTGTAAGCAACGCCGATGCCATTATAGGCAGAGTGGGAGAGGTTTCGGAATCTGTGAAAGCCGGTGGCTACGGACGTGTGAAGCTGGACGGCGACGACTGGAAAGCAGAAAGCGATGCCGTGAATGACATCCCTGTCGGAGCGCGCGTCAGAATCATTGGCAGGGAAAGCATCATCGTAAAGGTGGAGCCTGTGGCATAAGAATGTCGCTGATAGGCAGCGAACAGATTAAGTACTTTAACCAACAATATTAACTTTAACCAACATCAATTTATTATTATGAGTGTAATAACCGTCTTTCTTATAGCACTTGTTGTGCTTGCTGTAGTCTTCGTAAAGATGGCTGTAGTGATAATCCCGCAGAGCGAAACAAAGATAGTGGAGCGTCTTGGCAAGTATTATGCAACGCTCGGCCCCGGCATAAACATCATCATCCCCTTCATGGATCGCGCCAAGACCATCGTGACCATGTATCGTGGCAGATATGCTTACTCCACTACTATCGACCTTCGTGAGCAGGTTTACGACTTCGATAAGCAGAACGTTATCACAAAGGATAACATCCAGATGCAGATCAATGCTCTTCTGTATTTCCAGATTGTCGATCCGTTCAAGGCTGTGTATGAGATTAACAACCTCCCCAACGCCATTGAGAAGCTCACGCAGACCACTCTGCGTAACATCATCGGCGAGATGGAGCTCGACCAGACGCTCACCTCACGCGATACCATCAACACCAAGCTGCGTGCCGTTCTCGATGACGCCACAAACAAGTGGGGCATCAAGGTGAACCGAGTGGAGCTGCAGGACATCATTCCGCCGGCAAGCGTGCTTCAGGCAATGGAGAAGCAGATGCAGGCAGAGCGAAACAAGCGTGCCACCATTCTCACGTCTGAGGGTCAGAAGCAGGCTGAAATCCTCAAGTCAGAGGGTGAGAAGACATCCACAATCAACCGCGCTGAGGCTGCCAAGCAGCAGGAAATCCTGCGTGCAGAGGGTGAAGCACAGGCCCGCATCCGTAAGGCTGAGGCTGAAGCCATCGCCATTGAGAAAATCACGGAGGCAGTAGGCAAGAGCACCAATCCTGCCAACTACCTGCTCGCACAGAAGTATATCCAGATGATGGAGCAGCTCGCACAGGGCAATCAGGCAAAGACCGTATTCCTGCCCTTCGAGGCTACAAACATGCTTGGCAGTCTGGGCGGAATAAAGGAACTGTTTAAAGAAAAGGAATAAAAATAAATTAATAACAAGATTGTCCCACTCGGCTTAAGCGATAGCGTCATACTATTCGCTTCGCTATGAAGCTATAAGGGAGTGGAACTTATTAAACACTATTATGAATATTTGCATATTTGTTGGCGCACGTCCAAACTTCATCAAAGTAGCCCCGATTCTTCGTGTCATGGAAGCGGCAGGAGTCAGCCACAGCCTCGTTTACGCTGGCCGTGAGGATGACCCCACACTTGAGCCGTCACTCTTCGACGACCTTCAGATGCGTCGTCCCGACGTCTTCCTTGGTGTCGACTGCGAGAACCTTAACGAGCTTACGGGACAGGTGATGTCCGCCTTCGAACGCTATCTGCAAAACCACAAGACCGACGCCGTTATCGTGGTGGACGACCTCGCCTCCACAATGGCTGCTGCCATCGTCACAAAGAAGCAGGGCATCCGTCTCGCCCATCTGGTGGCTGGCACTCGCTCTTTCGACATCAACATGCCGAAGGAAATCAATCGTCTCGTCATAGACGGACTCTCTGACCTCCTCTTCACAGCGGGCATCGGCGGCAGTAGTGCAGCTACCCGTGAGGGAGCTGAGTCGTCAAAGATATACATGGTGGGTAACATCCTTATGGACACTCTCCGCTTCAATCATCAGCGCATGCAGCGTCCCGCTGTCATGGATGAGTTGGGACTTGAGGACGGCTCTTACATCGTCTTCACGCTTAACCGCAAGGCTCTCATCGACAATACTGACGAGCTGCGCGGCCTTATGGTAAGCATGATGGAGCATGCCGGCGACAAGCCCGTTGTGGCACCGCTCCGCAAGCGTGCTGCAGAGGCTGTGGAGCACATCGTAAGCGAGAATCCGCAGCTCTTCAAGGGTCTGCATCTTGTAAGCCCGCTCGGCTATCTTGACTTCGGCTATCTCACAGCACACGCTCTTGGCGTAGTGACCGACTCTGGCAATGTGGCTGAGGAGGCTACGTTCAATATGGTGCCGTGCATCACGCTCAACAGCTACACCGAACACATCGAGACCGTCAAGACAGGATCAAACGTACTCGTCGGCGAAGATCCCGTGCTTCTTGGCGAAGAAATCAGCCGCATGGTGGCAGGCGAATGGAAGCATTGTGCCATCCCTGAACGTTGGGACGGTCGTTCCGCAGAACGCATCGTGCAGATATTGAGAGAAGTATGCCAGGGGTAAGGGCTTTATAGTCCTGCCCCAATCCTCCCGCAAACCAAGGTGTACTTAATAATAATCATAAATCCATCAACAAACCAAAAACTAACATTTATGAACAACAAGTATTCTATCCTAAGCGCAGCGCTCATAGCGCTCGGCATCGTAGTCCTTGGTTTATGCATCAAGGGAGGTATTGACAATTTCGCAAACAAGGATCGCAAGGTTACTGTCAAGGGACTTGCTGAGAAAGAGGTGGACGCCGACAAGGTGACGTGGCCTATCGTCTCAAAGGAACTTGGCGATGACCTTCCCGATCTTTACACACGCCTCGGCAATACTCAGGCGAAGATTAAGCGCTTCCTCACTTCCCATGGCATAAAAGCCTCGGAGATAAGCGTCAACGCTCCCATCGTTATCGACCTTAATGCCAACCAATACGGTAGCAACGATCGCAATTACCGCTACAACATCACGTCCGTCATCACCGTAACGTCCAACAACGTCAAGCTTGTACGTTCCATCATTGCCCGTCAAGCCGACCTGCTCAAGGAAGGCGTGGCCATTGTGGACGGCGGTTACGAGAATCCAGTAAAGTACGAGTATGTGTCGTTCCAGAATATGAAGCCGGAGATGATGGAGGAGGCTATTGCCAATGCGCAGAAGACAGCAGAGAAGTTTGCTGCCAACTCAAAGAGCAAGCTCAATAAGATTGTGTCAGCTGACCAAGGCCAGTTCTCCATCGACGACCGCGACCAGACAACACCTTATATTAAGAAGGTGCGCGTCGTGACCACCATCGTCTACTCGCTGAAGGACTAAGATGTAATGATTATGGTATAAAAACTGCATATAGTAAAAGATTTGGCATTAATTGTGTTAAAAAAGTAAATTTCTTAGGTTTACCTCTTGACACGTGTCAATATTATTGCTATATTTGCGATATCTATTAAGACAATAGTACTTACTATATACCATAGGATAATGTCTCACATCCTTTAGTCATTAACAAGTAGAAGCCTATACGAGACAAAAGGCTGGAAAAGGAGGATATTATGATGAAGACTATTAAGCGCAGTTATGATCTGGAATCATACGAGCTGGACAATGTTTATAACGAACCTGATGACCGCCACGGTCGTTTAGATTCCTCCATTTGGTACAACTAACGAATGTCGTTTCAGACATCATAAGCTACATTTTTAAGGTGAGTCCCCGGAGAGAACGTTTCTGAATCAGGAACATTCCTTCGGGGATTTTCTTTTATACTTCATTCATTACTTTTCTGAAAGCTCTGAACGCCATCAGTCTGTTGTCTTCTTGAGGTTGCATTATCACGAACATGTGATTGTCTTCCTTGCGCGCAGCCATTATCTTTATTATCTGTTCCGCCAACCTTTCTGCCGTCTCGCCGTCAATGGAAGCGAAGAAATGCGAGAAGCAGAATATTGTGAGGGTGGGCGATTGGGCTGCGTCAGACAGGCTTTCAGCCGCTTCTTCCATTGAAGAAGCAAAGCGCCAGCTGATGTTTCGTCCGCCGAACCGTTTCATCTGCCTTTCGCCTTCAGCCCGCATTTCTTCCGAAACGTCAATGCCAACATACTCAATATTGATGTCATCGTCCGCCATAGTTGCCGCCAATGCCACACCGCACGTCGCCGGACCACATCCAACGTCCACCATTCGCAAGCGTCCGCCGTATTCTGAGGCAAGCTTCATCAGCTCTTCTTTTCTTGCCAAGAACGTCTGCTTTGCCTCATTCTGGTATTTCGGCATGAGGTAACGGCAGAATATTTCCACCTGATTGGCAGCTGTCAAGCCGATGTTTCTTTCCTCTTCGCGGCTGTATACCGACATTCCGTGTGAGAAGTCGGACCTTCCGTAGCAGATAAACACAAGGTTGGCGTCGCGGTTGTTACCGAGGAAAGCGTCGTCCTCGCCGTTCCGTTGGGCAGCCGTAGGCATTCTGAAGTCGCCCTTGCAGAATTGTTCCGTAGGAACGTTCACGTATCCGTCCTTGCTTTTCACGAACTCCAACAGATTATAGAACGTATAGTTCTCGCGCAGAATGTCGGGATTTCCGACGAGCACGAGGTGCAGACGTGCACGAGTCATCGCCACGTTCAGCTTACGGTCAATCACCATTCCGTCCTCCTCGAAGACGTTGTTGGTGAGGAAGTTCAGCTGGTAAGGCTGCTGTACGGTGAAGCCATAGATGATATAGTCGCGCTGGCTGCCCTGATATCTCTCCACGGTGTCGATGGTGATGTTGTGGAGAACGCCGATGCCGTAGCGGTCGATGGCTCCGCGTATGGTGGCTATCTGGTTGCGATAAGGCACGATTACGCCCACCGTCTGGCTTTCGTCAAATCTGTCCTTACATATATTATATATCTGCACCACCGTGGCGGCAATCATTTCCGCCTCCACCTGATTGGTTTTCACCGAAGCAGCCGCCCTTGGCTTCTGCGCTGCCACAAAGGCTATGCGGCGTGTGCGGAGCATCTGCTCTATGCCGTTCTGCGAATGGCAGGTCTCTATAGGGAGCGTCTGATGATGAAGCGGCACCACTTCCAGCCGGTTGCCATAGAAGGCGTAGTTAGGAAACTCAGCTATGTCGCGGTGCATACGTCCCTGCCGTGTGAGCATATACACGTAGCGCGGGTCATATCCGTGGTCAGTCTTGAAGTTGGAGAGCAGTCGTTCGAAGAGCGACAGACGACAGTCGGTCAGTCCTATGCTGCGCAGTTCGTCGTCATCTACGTGCGATTCCTCCGGTGTCTGCTGCACCACGGCTGGCAACTGCTTGTGGTCGCCGATGAGCACGAAGCGCGATATGGCGTCGCGTCCACCCGACTGTGCGCTGAGCAGTCCGATAAGATGAGGCTCCAGTATCTGCGACGACTCGTCGATGACGGCAAGGTCGAAGTGCTTTATCTTGAAGAGGTGGATGTTGGCGTTGAGCGCAGCCGTAGTGGCGCAGAACACCCGCATGCCGCTTATCACGTCCTTCACCTCCTTCGAGGTGCGGCATTGCTGCACGCGCTCCGAGAGCAGATGGTCATGATAAGCCTCGTCGCAGTTTAGCGGCGAACCTATTCGCAGAAAATCTATTTGGCTCTCCACCAGCTTTGAGCATATCTCGTCCACGGCACGGTTAGTGTAAGAGAGCAGCAGCACGTTGGAGTGAGGGTCTGTAAGTTCCTCCTTGAGGATGTTCAGCAGACCGAACGATGTCTTGCCCGTACCCGGCGGACCGATAACGAGAAAGAGGTCGCGCGACTGCTTGGCTCGTTCCACAAGCGTATTGAAAGCGCCATACTCGCCCCGCATGTGCACGTGTTCGTCAATGGTGGGCTGTCGTTGGCTGAGGATAAGGTCGCGTCGCTGCTTCGATGCGGACAGGAAGCTGTGCATGGCGCTGTAGAGAGCGCGTGATGACGATTCGAACATGTCGTGCTCTATAGCCCAAAACGTGCCGTCGGGCGTGTCGAACACCTGACGGTCAGTCTGCGAGTTGCGCAGCACCAGTTCCACTCCCTCCGTCGTAATCTCCTTGATGGAGGCACGGTTCACCATCTGCGCACAGGCGTTGGGTGTGGCGTCCGCCTTATAGGGATAGAGAATGACGATGTCGCCCTTACGGAAGTTTGACGTATCAGCCGACTGCTCCCTTGCGAAGTTCAGCGAGATGCTCTCCACCATGCCGTCCTTGTTCTGTCCGAACGAGCTGATGGTCAGTTCCTCGTAAATGTTGCCAGCCGCCCGCTTGTCCTCCAATGTGTCCAGCCAGATGGCAGCAAATCCGCTGTCGTCCTTCGTCTTGTTGCCAACCTTGGAGAGAAGATGCTCGCGCTCCACGAATTCCATGAAGCGGAAATAGTAAGCACGTTCCAGCGGCGAGGCTTCATGTATGGGCGAGAGCAGCCGGTCAAGTTCGGGACGGGTCCATTCGTCCCACAGTCGTCCGGTGGCTCCCTTGCGGTTGAGCATCTCCGGCGTAAGTTTCTCCAGCACCCTCAGCCCGTTGCTTGTCTGTGTGGTGTCGCACCATGTCAGCAGATTGCGCATGCGGATGGCACGCAGCGTCAGTTCCGGGAGGTTGGCTATAGACACCAGTCCCTCGGAATACTTCGAGTAGAGAAGCATGAAGTGGCGCAGCTCGTCAGAGTGTTTTCTGAATTCATAGCTGAAAAGCGCCCTGTAAAGCGACAGCTGCACGAGGTGTTTCTCCTGCGGTTCGGGTCGGTTGGGATTGAATCCCGGAGCCGAGAAAGGCACGAAAGCGCCCTTGCCCGACTTCTGCTCTATGATGGTGGTGCGTCCCTCCTTGTCATGCAGAAAGTCGAGACGTCCCTGAATGCCCAGCACCTCGCTGAAGAAAGTAGGCTCCAGCACCACCGCCTTCGGGTCATACTCGTCTATTTCTCTTGGCAGACGCTCTCCTATAAGCCTTTGTATGTTCTGCTTCTGCATGCGTGCGTCCGTATAGAACTTGTCCACCGTGCCCCTGTCGTTCATGTCGTCGCATGACGTGAGGCTGATGGTGTTGGCTTTGAAAAACTCCATCACGCCCTCGCCGAACGACACTTCGCGACTGTGCACCGTGTCGTCGAGGAAGCGTCCTGCAAGATTACCCAGATGGATGTGCACGGTATTGGCTTGCGGCTTCAGACGGTTCACCATATTCACGTAAGGCGACTCGGCGTAGCTCTCGAAGCAAGAGGCTATGGTGGTGATGTCGATGAGGTAGTCAGGCTCGAAGATTATCAGTTCCGGCATGCAGACATTCTCCTCCATGCGGATGCGCACAAGATTGAGCTGCGAGTCCTTTGCGAGAATCTGCTTCAGGTAAGTCCAGTCGCCCTTGCCGTTATGCGTGAGATATCTGTTTTGCGCCCCGTAACACACCTTCATTTCCGAAGCGTTCTGCTCCTCCGTTACGTATATATAGTCGTCGTCCCACGAGTTCACCACCACGCGCAGCATATTGATGTCAATCTTGCTCCACCTCGTCTTGCGGTCCTTCTTTGGGAAAAGCCTTGCGAGCGACTGCGGTATGCTCATCCTGCCGTTTATCGCCGACACGAGCAGAGCCGTTGCCTTGATGTCGTATGGCAGCGACGTAGTAAGGTCGTTGTCCGCTGTGTCGTGAATGGCGTTGAGCACCTTTCGCGTGTCGTGTATGAGGATGGCGTCCTCAGTCGGAATGTCATGCTGCTTTATGATGTAGTCAAGCTTGGCGAACAGTCCGATAAAGTTGATGCTGTTCAGCGCGATGGCTTGGTTGACAATACGCTTAAACGTATCGCGCAGAACATAATAGCGTTCGCGTATAGGGATGTCAGCTGTGGCAATGTCCTCCAGTTGGTCAAAGAAGGACATGGCACAGTCAGCGGTATAGCATTTATTCGTGTGATTTAATTCCATTTAGTCAATTGTCTTTGGCAAGAGACACGTTTCCTAATTCCTCTTTTAGATATTCATATTGATAACGTGGACTTTGCACATACAACCCATTGCGTGTGTTAGTCAGTTTCTTATACAGTTCTGAGTTATATACTTTATCGAAAGCCTCAATAACCGGCATATTGTAGTCTTCTTGTAAAAAAGACACAATCTCTTCAACGTCACAATTTATAATAAACTGTATTTGTTTTTTTGTAAGTCTCATACGCGTTTGAGTTTTGATACAGCTTTGTCTGTTCCGAAGAAATACTGGCTGTTCATTTTACGAAATTCCAATCCTTTTACAAGTTGGTCTATTGTAATGAAATGTTGCAGATATAAATTAAGCTGAAATACAACTCCATCGTCTGCCACAGGACCGACAACAATGTCATACTCGTGTGTTTGCTGTCTTCTTGCCTTTCTGTTCTTTAGAATAAATTCTGCCCATTCAGTACTGACCCCATTGAAAATCTTGACATTCAAAGAATTGTCGTTCAATAATTGTTCATCGAAAAGATATTCTTGTACTATAGGTGTTCCTGTTTGTTCAAATTCACAACGTCTTACAGCCATATCAAGAGCCTGACGCTTAATATCGGTAAGATAGAATCCTCTACCGAAATCCTTATTTGGTTTACATTTCTTGAAGTCGATTTTCTGGAAATCAACATTTGTCCCATGATATAGCTTCATTATATGGTTCCTCCATTTTTTCTGCAATATAACTGTATGTCTTTTATAGTATCTGCCAAAGACAGCTGATGTTCTGCCTCATAGCATTTATCCAAAAAAGCGAGAGCTTTGTATTGCTTTAGATAATTGAAGGCAATGTCAGCTGGCATGCTGAATTTTTTGCCAAATTCAACAATGCACATATTTATATATCTTATTTTGTTCATGTCGGAATCATATTGATTATACTTGGCAAACTTACATAAAAAAAGCGAATTATACGCCAGTTCTATAAAAAAACTGAGACCATAGCGCATAATGATACATTCAAAATCGCAGGCGAAGCCGAGAATAATTCACCGCTCGGCTTTGCCGCTTGCCTAAGCAAGAACTCAAAACTCAAAATTCCTAATTCTTCGGCGGTTCCTTCGAAGACGATATTTGCATTCCTGACGCTCAATACTCCTCGTTCAGCGCACTAAGAAATATTTGGTGCGAAATTCTTGAGTTTTGAGCGTGCAGCGATAGTGTGCTGATATACAGCTGGTTATGCTGTTAAGAAAAGAAATGTGCAATGAATGACGGAGCAAAACAAGCATCTTTGGGCTGCTATAGATCCACTTTTACACTCCAATATAGCCTCTCTTGTCATGCAATACAGCCTCTCTTTCACTCTTATAGGGTTACTATTGGAGTGTAAAAGAGGCTGTATTGATAAATCAGGGTGTCACAAATGCAACAAAACCACACAAAAACAGCAAGACAAATCTCTAAAACCGATTTTTATTTTGTAACATGTTTTTACTCTATAGACAATATTTGTATGGCGAAAATTCAAATAATTCAGGATAATCATTCGTGATTATCAAGGATTGTTTTTATTGATACCCATACAAGTACCCATACAAGTACCCATACAAGTAGTAGTGGTGCATGCTCCTATAAACTTCATCCATAATAATGTAATGTGTGAATGACGAAAACTTCGTAACTTTGCATGTATGGAAAAGAAGATTTTGCCCGTATTGGGTATGGCATGTGCCGGATGTAGCGCCAATGTGGAGCGCAGGCTGAAGGCTATGGACGGAATGAAGAGTGTGGCAGTGTCGCTGCCGGGACGCACGGCGATGGTGGAGTATGACGAAAGCAAGGTTACGCCTGCCGACATGAAGAAGGTGGTGGACGCGGCTGGCTTTGAACTTATCATCGACGAGGAGACCCGTGTGGACACGATAGAGAAGAACAGCTATCGTCTGCAGCTGAGGCGCATGGCTGTGTCGTGGGTGTTGGCGTTGCTGACGATGGCTGTCTCGATGGGATGGCTGGCGGTGGGCGGACGTGACGCTGCCAATCAGACGATGCTGATAATCGCACTCGCGAATATGGCTTATTGCGGACGACAGTTTTATGCCAATGCCTGGCGACTGCTGGTTCATCGCTCAGCCAATATGGACACGCTTGTGGCGATGTCCACAGCCATCTCGTTCCTCTTCAGCGTCTTCAATACTTTTTGGGGCGAACAGTTCTGGGGAGCGCGTGGCATAGAGTGGCACACTTATTACGACGCATCGGTAATGATCATTACCTTTGTGCTGACGGGTCGTTGTCTTGAGGAGCGTGCGAAGAAATCCACGGCTTCTGCCATACGCTCGCTTATGGGACTCGTGCCGAAGCAGGCGCATGTCGTCAGCATGGGCGAAGTGTGTGACGTGCCACTTGCTGCCGTGGCAAAGGGCGACATCGTGGAGGTGCGTCAGGGCGAGAAAGTGCCGGTGGACGGAGTGGTAAGCGAAGGAGAAGGCGGTGTGGACGAGTCGATGATATCCGGCGAACCGCTGCTTGTCGGCAAGCATGCCGGCGACCGTCTGCTTGCCGGAACCATAGTGGGCGAGGGCTGTCTTCGCTTCCGTGCCGAGCAGGTGGGCTCAGAGACCGTCATTGCCAACATCATTCGTATGGTGGAGGAGGCGCAAGGCTCGAAGGCTCCCGTACAGCGCTTTGTGGACAAGGCTGCCTTGGTGTTCGTGCCGTGCGTGCTGTTGTTGGCTGTGCTTACGTTTGTGATATGGATGGTAGTCGGCGGTGAGGCCATGTTGCCGCAGGCATTGCTGTCAGCGGTGTCCGTTCTGGTCATTGCCTGTCCCTGCGCCATGGGACTTGCCACGCCCACAGCCCTTATGGTGGGCATCGGAAAGGCAGCGCAGAGGGGCATCCTTGTTAAGGACGCCACGGCTGTGGAGCAGCTCTGCCGCGTGAACGCCGTGGTCATTGACAAGACAGGAACGCTGACCGTTCCCAATAAGGACATCAACTTTAAGCTGGCTGACGACGTAGCCATCGATCAGCGTGAGCGTCTGAAGCCGCATGCTGCCGAGGCTGTGGCATTGCTGCAGGAGCGTGGTGTGGAAGTATGGATGATGAGTGGCGACAAGGAAGAGGCTGCCGCTTACTGGGCTGGCAAGACGGGCATAAAGCACTGGAAGAGCCGTTGTATGCCGCAGGACAAGGAGAATATGGTGCGCAGCCTCCAAACGGAAGGCAAGTGCGTGGCTATGGTTGGCGACGGCATCAACGACTCGCAGGCTCTTGCTCTCGCAGATGTCAGCATAGCCATGGGTCGCGGCACGGACGTGGCGATGGACGTGGCGCAGGTGACGCTGATGGGCGACGACCTGCGGCGCATCCCCGAGGCTTGCCAGTTGTCGCAGCGCACAGTGGGCATGATACGTCAGAATCTCTTCTGGGCGTTCATATATAATATTGTGTGCATCCCGCTCGCAGCCGGCTTGCCCCACGTCTTCGGCTTCAACATCCAGATAACGCCAATGTGGGCAAGTGCCCTGATGGCAATGTCGAGCGTGAGCGTAGTGACGAACAGTCTCAGGCTGAAGTATAAGAAGTAAGATGCTTTATCTGCTCGGCATCCATCTGTTTTCCACTGTCACTTCGATGCTCATATTGTTGTTGAAGTTGTAGCGGAGAGTGGCTCCGATGCGGTCGCCGATGCCTGAGAGGTCGTAGGCAGAGTAGGAGGGGAAGCCGTAGAAGTTGCGGCTGAAACCTCCGAATCCAAATCCTCCGAATCCGTATCCTCCGTAATATCCGTCGTACATGCTATAGCGGAAGCGGTTGCCTACGTTGTTGGTGATCGACTTCTGTCCCCAAATGTAGGCTTCCAGGTGCTCGTTGAATCGGTAGCCCATTACGGCGGACAGTCCTGCGTCGTGCCAGTTGCCTCCGGCATAGTTGACGTTGTTAAGATATCCTCCGACGGCTACGGACAGCTTGTCGTTGATTGGCATGGCGTACATGAGGGCTATGTTCTGCTGAAAACCGGCTCCGCTGTGCGCCCCTTTACCGAATTCGGCAAAGACCGATGCGCCAATCTGTACGTTAAGTCCGCGATGTAGTCCCCAGCTGTTCCATCCTCCGAAAGCCAAAGGATAACGGCAGGTGGTGTCCACCTGACCCTGAGCGTTCAGTGGAGGAAGCATGAGCGAGTCCTGATGCTGGCTCTGCCTCTCGGCTTCCGCCATCGCCTCCTCGCGCCACTGGCGTGAACGTCCGCCGTAACGTGTGGGCATGATGCGCTGAAGAGCCGACTCGTCGAAGCGGGCAGGCATGTCCTTGGCGTTCAGGCTGACGTCCTGCGCTTTACACGTGACGGTGAAGAGAAAGGCGAAAGCTGCTAATATGAAAAACTTTCTTGTATTGTCCATAACTGTAAAATCTGCGTTATCAACAGCAAAATTAGCCATTATGGACGTAAACCGAAAGGCTTTTCATACACTTTAACTATAATTTATGCTTAATCTATAATTGACTGAAAACGTAAGTAGCCGTAAATTGAAAAATATTTGTTACCTTTACCGCTGTTTTAAATAGTCGTTTAAATTTACATACAGAATAATACCAATGAACATATTCAAGGCTTTGTTCGGCGGACGTAGCAGTCAGACCGAAGAGAAGAAGGAAGAGAAGAATTTCGAAGTACTCAAATACGATGGTGTGCGTGCTCTCAAGATGCAGCAGTTCGGCTATGCCGTGCAATGCTTCCTGCATGCCTTGGAGCTTAACTCCACCGACCTTGAGTGTCGCGACTATCTGTCGCAGGCATACATCGCCATGGGCGACATGGAGAAGGCTTACGAGCAGTTGCAGAGCATCTCCACGGCTTGTCCTGACAATGTGGCTGTGCTGACGCGCCTGGCAGACGTGGCGTACATGATGGAGGATTATGCCGCCATGGCTGATGCTTGCGCGAAGGCGATAGAAGTGGACGAGGCAGACCCGCAGGCTCTCTATCTTTACGCCAAGGCTTATCGTGGACTCGGCGACGTGCCAAATGCCGTGGCTATGCTGACAAAGGCGCTCGACAAGTATGACGACTTCGAGGCGGCAAGGCTTCTGCGTGGCGAGACGCTGCTTGCCAACGGCGATGTGGAGGAAGCCGGCAAGGACGCCGACGAACTCCTGAAGCGCATCGGGGCCAACGAAGACGTGCTGATGCTCAATGCGCGTGTGGCAAAGGCTATGGGCGATATGGAGAAGGCAGAACAGACTTACGACGCTGTGCTGGACGTCAATCCGTTCTCGGTGGACGCCTTTGCGGAACGTGCGGAAGTCCGCCGTCAGCTTGGCAACGAGGCTGGGGCGGCAGAGGACGAGGCTTCGGCTGAAGAGCTTCGTGCGTCGCAGCAGCAGCCGAGTGAGGACATCGGAGAGAAGGTGAAAGACCGCATGAAACAGATGGATCCTTACAAGATTTTCAATAACGAATAGGTAAGGAAAAGGCAGGAGTTATGAGGCATGTGTCGCGAAAATGTGAAGATTAATGACATTTTATCGTAAATTATTTGCGTAAAACAAATAAATGTCTTACTTTTGCGTTGAATTAAAACAATAATTAGTTATGAGTAACGTTTTCGCATACATTTACCGATTTTACTTTTACTTTGCAAGGAATTGTGAAGCGGGAAGTTGCGTGTGAATTCAACTTATGACAGAAAGGGAAAATATTTAATATATCCTATAATCCGGGCCCCGCTTCACGTTGACAGTGAAAGCGGGGCTTTCGCGTTTCAGGGCGCGAAGAAACATCGAGAAATCCAATATGAAGAGAATTGCCATACAGGGCTTTCAAGGCTCCTTCCACGACATTGCCGCCCACCAGTATTTCCAGGGCGAGCAGATACAGCTGATATGCTGCGCCACCTTCGAGCAGGTGTTCGACAATATGCGCCGCGACCCGACGGTGATTGGCATGACAGCCATAGAGAACACCATAGCCGGAAGCCTGCTCCACAATTACGAACTGCTCCGTGCCTCTGGTGCTACGGTGGTGGGAGAGCACAAGCTGCACATCGAACATTGCATCTGCTGCCTACCGGAGGACGATTGGGACACGCTTAAGGAGGTGCATTCGCACCCGGTGGCGCTTGCACAATGCAACGCCTTTCTCTCTCGTCATCCAGACATGAAGGCGGTGGAGGCGGACGACACGGCAGGCGCGGCAGAATACATTGCCAAGCATAAATGTCACGGATGGGCAGTCATCTGCAATGCTTCGGCAGCGAGGATGTACGGGCTGAAGGTGCTCGAGGATAACATACATGACAACAAGCACAACTTCACGCGCTTCCTTGTCATTGCCAATTCCAACAAGGCAGACTTTCTTCGTCCGCTTGAGAAGGCAGACAAGGCGAGCATAGTCTTCCACGTGGCGCATGAGGAGGGAAGCCTCTCGAAGGTGCTGACCATCCTCTCCTTCTACGGCATCAACCTCACAAAGATACAGTCGCTGCCCGTGATAGGATGTGAATGGGAATATCTCTTCTATGTGGACCTGACATTCAACAGCCTGACGCGATACCGACAAAGTATCGACGCCATCATACCGCTGACACGGTCGCTGAAGATTCTCGGCGAATATGTGGGCAAGTAAATATATATATGTATCATTAAAACACACATGCTTATGGAGAACCTTGCTACATTAACAACAGCCGTACACCCCGCAACACGCCTTTCCAACGTACAGGAGTATTATTTTTCGCGGAAGCTGAAGGAGGTGGCACGCCTTAATGCAGAAGGACGTGACATCATCTCGCTGGCTATAGGTTCTCCTGACATGCCGCCGTCACAGCGTACGGTGGAACGCCTCTGTGAGGTGGCGTCGCAGCCGGAGGCGCATGGCTATCAGCCCACGATGGGCACGCCCGAACTGCGTCAGGCTATGGCAGACTTTTATGCACGCTGGTACGGAGTGGACGTGGATGCGCAGACGGAAGTGCTGCCGCTCATCGGATCGAAGGAAGGCATCCTCCACGTAACGCTTGCCTTCGTCAATCCCGGCGAGGAAGTGCTTGTCCCCAATCCGGGTTACCCCACTTACACGTCGCTAAGCAAGATTCTCGGAGCGAAGGTGGTCAGCTATGACCTCAGAGAGGACAACGCGTGGCAGCCCGACTTCGACGAACTGGAGAGCATGGACCTCTCTAACGTGAAGCTGATGTGGACCAATTATCCCAATATGCCGACAGGAGGAAACGCACAGCGCGAGACATACGAACGACTTGTCGATTTCGCACTACGCCACAACATCGTGGTGGTGAACGACAATCCTTATTCCTTCATCCTCAACGAACATCCGATGTCCATCATGCAAGTGGAGGGAGCGAGGGAATGCTGCATTGAGTTCAACTCGATGTCGAAGAGTCATAACATGCCCGGATGGCGTGTCGGAATGTGCATCGCCAATCCCACGTTCACGTCGTGGATATTGAAGATTAAGAGCAATGTTGACTCAGGGACATTCCGTGGCATACAGCTCGCCGCAGCTGCCGCTCTGAACGGGAACACACCGGAATGGCACCGCGAAGCCAACATCACCACATATCGCCGACGCCGCGACAAGGCAGAGCGGATGATGACAACGTTGGGATGCACATACGATCCGCAGCAGGTGGGCATGTTCCTTTGGGGACGCATTCCAGACGCCTACGACGGATGCGAGCAACTTACGGAGCGCGTGCTCAATGAGGCTCGTGTCTTTATCACGCCGGGATTTATCTTTGGGTCGAACGGCAACAGATATGTGCGCATCAGCCTTTGTGCCAAGGACGATAAGATGGACGAGGCGCTGGAGAGAATGAGGCGCATAAGATGGACACACTGACAGTAAACAGAACTACGAATACAGAAAATAAACATAACTATGGATATAGAACTCAAACCATTGAACTTACCGGGCAGCGATGACCGCCCGTTCGTTATAGCAGGACCTTGCTCGGCTGAGACCGAGGAACAGGTGATGACAACAGCACGCCAGTTGGCTTCGCACGGATTCAGAATGTTTCGTGCGGGAGTGTGGAAGCCGCGCACCAAGCCGGGTGGCTTCGAGGGCAACGGCGAGACAGCGCTGCCGTGGCTGAAGCGCGTGAAGGAGGAGACGGGCATGCTCATCTCCACAGAGGTGGCAACGCCGGAGCATGTAGAGCTTGCCCTTAAGTACGACGTTGACATCCTTTGGATTGGAGCGCGTACCTCTGCCAATCCCTTTGCCATGCAGGCGATAGCCGACAGTCTGAAGGGAGTGGACATCCCCGTCTTTGTAAAGAATCCGGTAAATCCCGACTTGGAGTTGTGGATAGGAGCTATGGAGCGCATCAATCAGGCAGGCGTAAAGCGTCTGGCTGCCATACACCGCGGCTTCTCCAGCTACGAGAAGAAGATCTATCGCAACCTTCCCATGTGGCAGATTCCCATAGAGCTGCGACGACGCATGCCGGACCTGCCCGTCATCTGCGACCCCAGTCATATCGGTGGACGCCGCGAGCTCATAGCTCCTCTTTGCCAGCAGGCGATGGACCTCGGTTTCGACGGACTTATGGTGGAGAGCCATTGTGCGCCGGACGCAGCATGGAGCGACGCCAAGCAGCAGGTGACGCCGGACGTGCTCAACTATATCCTCAGCCTCCTTGTTATCCGTGACGAGAAGGTGGTGACGGAAGGCATACATATGCTCCGCAAGCAGATAGACGAAATAGACAACGGCATCATGGAACTCCTTGCCAAGCGAATGAGCGTCTGCCGCGAGATAGGCAGATACAAGAAGGAACACAACATGACTGTGCTCCAGACCGTTCGCTACAACGAGATTCTGGACAAGCGCGGAGCGCAAGGCTCGCTTGCCGGAATGGATTCAGAGTTCGTGAAGGAGATATTCGAGCATATCCATGAGGAGTCAGTAAGACAGCAGATGGAGATAGTTAATCAGAAGTAAAAGAAAATGAAGATACTTGTTCTTGGCGCGGGGAAGATGGGCAGCTTCTTCCTCGACGTCCTCAGTTTCGACCATGAGACGGCGGTGTACGAGAAAGACCCTAAGCGCATGCGCTTCACATACAACTGCCAGCGCTTCACCACGCTGGACGAGATACGAGCCTTCCAGCCGCAGCTTGTCATCAACGCCGTTACCCTAAAGTACACCATACCAGCCTTCGAGGAGGTGATGCCCGTCATTCCCGCTGACTGCATCATCAGCGACATTTCGTCAGTAAAGACTGGGCTGAAGGACTATTATGAGCAGTCGGGTCATTCGTATGTATCCACTCACCCGATGTTCGGACCTACCTTCGCCAACCTCGGACAACTCTCCGAGGAGAATGCCATCATCATAAGCGAGGGCGACTATATGGGACGGATTTTCTTCAAGGACCTCTACGCACGTCTCGGACTCAACATTTATGAATACACCTTTGAAGAACATGACAAGACAGTGGCTTACTCATTGAGCACGCCGTTCGTCAGCACCTTCGTGTTCTCGGCGGTGATGAAGCATCAGGATGCGCCGGGAACAACCTTCAAGCGCCATCTGCGCATTGCCAAGGGCGTGTTAGGCGAAGACGACTACCTGCTGCAGGAAATACTCTTCAATCCCTATACCAGCGGACAGGTGGAGCAGATACGCGACGAACTCAACGAGCTAATCAGCATCATAGACGAGAAAGACGCTGACCGTATGAAAGCTTACTTGACGAAAATCCGAAATAACGTAAGGCAGGATATCGAACAGATGTAATTATGCTTTTTGTATTCCAAAATGTAAATATTATTGATTTTGTTTGGACGTTACATTTTTTTTCGGTTATTTTGCAACATAACATCGAGAGAAATACAACTCTTAGACCAAGTAATTATAAAACAATAAGACTATGAAAAAGATTACTACACTTTTTGCTGCTGCCGTGATGGCAGTTTCGGCTTCGGCACAGACTGTAGCTGAGAGCAAAACATTCGACAATGTCTATGTTGGTATCAATGCTGGTGTTGCAACAAAAACTACTGGACACGCATCATGGCTTGAGGATCTTGTTCCTAACGTAGGCTTACGCATAGGTCGCAACTTCACACCAGTCTTCGGTCTGGCTGCAGAGAGCAACGTATACTTCAAGGAGACAAGCGGCTACACAACAGGTACGATCGTTAACTACATCAATACATCACTCCTCGGAACAGTTAACCTTATCAACTGGTTCGGCGGTTATCCTGGTGCTCCGCGCACATTCGAGGTTTCGGCTCTCTACGGACTGGGATGGGGACATCGCTTCACCAATCGCAAGGACCTCAGCACAGCCAACTTCCTTACATCTAAGGTAGGACTCGACTTCGCATTCAATCTCGGTAAACAGAAGGCTTGGCAGCTCTATTTCGAGCCGTCCCTTAACTATGCTCTCAACGGCAACGGCTATGAGGGTGTGGAATACAACATCAATCGTTCTGCTTTTCAGCTGAACGTGGGCTTAGTTTATAAGTTTAAGAACTCTAACGGTACACATAACTTCGTCAATGCCGTAGGACGCGACCAGTCTGAGGTTGATGCTCTCAACGCACAGATCAATAGTCTCCGCGAAGAGTATAACAATCAGGAGGCTCAGTATAATAAGGTCCTTGCTGACAAGGACAAGCAGATTAACAGCCTCCATAAAGCCCTTGAGGAATGTCAGAATAAGCCGGCTCCTAAGGTCTCAACCACTGTCACAAACCTCCAGCCTACTGTAATCTTCGGTCAGGGCAAGTCGTCTGTTGACGCTGCGCAGTATGCTCCCATCGAGCTTATCGCCAACTATATGAAGAACCACAAGGACGCTAAGGTGGAGATCAGAGGCTATGCTTCTCCTGAAGGTTCTGCCGAACTCAACGCCCGCCTTTCACAGGCTCGTGCTGACGCCGTAAGAAATATCCTTATAAAGAAGTATAAGATTTCTGCTGACCGTCTTACAGCAAAGGGTATGGGTGCCACAGACAAGCTCTTCGAGCAGGTGGAGTTCAACCGTGTTGCTACGTTCAACGACGTAACTAAGGACTAATCATTCTGCATGTATATGCAAGCATAACAAGGGCAGCCATTCCTCGTAATGATGGAGTGGCTGCCCGCTTACATTGAAAGACAACCCCTAACTGTCAAACGCCTAACCTTTTTCTTTATATGACATTCTCCCTACTTCTCCTTTCCATCTTCACATTCGTGGAACTCAACTGCGAGAATCTCTTCGACTGCCGTCATGACTCGCTGAAGAACGACACGGAGTTTCTGCCTGACGGCTCTTACCACTGGACGCCATATCGTTATTGGCGCAAGCTTGACCGCATCGGTCAGACCATCATAGCTTGCGGCGAGGACCGTTGTGGGGAGAATCTGAAAGATAAGGAGAAAGGAGATAGCAGCGGATGGAATTGGAAACTGCCTGACCTCGTAGCTCTGTGCGAGGTGGAGAACGATAGCGTTCTGCGCGACCTCACAAAGCGTTCGCTGCTCAGAAACGCCAGTTACGAGTATGTAATGACGCAGTCCGACGACGAGCGCGGCATCGACGTTGCGCTTCTCTATTCGCCTTACACATTCTGGTTGCTCGAAAGCAGGGCTGTAAGCGTACAGAGAGTGAAAGGCATGCCTCCAACGCGAGACGTCCTTTACGCAAAGGGACTTGTATGGGGACGTGATACGCTGCATGTCATGGTTGCGCATTTCCCCAGTCGTAGGGGAGGAGAGGCTTATTCGCGTCCCTTCCGAATGGCTGCTGCAAAGACAGTCTGCGCCCTTGCTGACTCCATAAAGGCGGCTTCGCCTAATGCCAACATCATCATAGCGGGCGACTTTAATGACTATTCCAAGTCGAAGAGTCTGCTTATGATTCGTAATCGTGGCTTCACGGACATCTCGGCAGATGCCAAAGGACATAACGGAGCAAAGGGAACGTATCGTTATCAGGGAGAGTGGGGCAGCCTCGACCATATTCTTGTAAGCCCCACGCTTGCCGAACGCATGCTGGCATGCTGTGTTTATGACGCCCCGTTCCTTCTTGTTCCCGACGAGAAATATGGCGGTGTGAAGCCACGCCGCAATTATCTCGGACCACGTTATATGAACGGTTTCAGCGACCATTTGCCGCTTGTGGCTAAATGGCGTCAGCCGGAATGACCGTAAACGTCTATCAAACCCAATCATTATTCTATCCGTAAACCCATCATCACTATATCCTATGAAACGACTCTACGCTCTTTTCCTTTTGTTTTCGCTTTGCCTTTTGCAAGCGTTTGCCGAATCGGACAATCAGTTCTGTCTTGTCACCAATGTCTTCCAACTCCATGTTGGCGACGAGGTGGTCATTGTCAGCCGCGATTATTATGCTGCAATCAGTAAGTACGAAGCCTCACCTTACATCAAGTCATGTCACGTAGACGTATTGCAGAATGGCGCTGCCGTAGAAGTTAATAACGACAGCGTGGCGGTGTTCGTTATGGAGAAGAGTGGATCATCGTGGAGTTTCAAGAATGAAGAGAAAGGCTGGCTGTGGGCTTCTTCACGTGTAAGCTATGAGTTGTCTTTCAGCAGCGACAAGCCAAAGGCAAAGAGCAATTTGGCAGAAGTAATGGTAAATGCTGACGGAAACGCCATAATAGAGTTTGGCGTAAAGAACTATAAGTACTTGAAGTATAATCCTAAAGGTAAGTTTGGCTGCTATATGTACGACGATTCGCAGGAGCATGTCCAGATTTTTCGTCGTGTTCGCCGTATGGCTTCGCTCACGCTAAGCGAGGAGGCAGACAACACACCGGCTCTGAAGGAAGCTTCAGGCTGCCTGGTGGAGAGCGTCTGCCTTGAGCGTACCTTCGTTGCCGATGGCGGATTCTATTCGCTTTGTCTTCCGTTCAGTCTTAACTATGACGACCTCAGGCAGTCGTTGCCCGGCGTTGCGGTCATGCGATTAGTGAGAGCCATCAGTAAAGAATCCGATAAGGTGGAGTTTTCGTTCAGTCGTGTGAGGGAGATTATTGCCGGCGAGCCTTATATAATAAAGGTGGAAGGCGGCGATATCATCGATCCCGTGTTCTTAAATCGTGAGATAGAAGCGGCAGAACCTAAAGTTGTGACCGTCAATGCAAACTATAATAGCTACAGCTTTCAGGGCACATTCTCCCCTGTCCTTCTAAAGGCTAATGGCTCCACACGCTTTATCTGCTCCGACGGCACGCGCCTTGTCACGCCCAATGGGGAAGGACAGTTTAAGGCAATGCGTGCTTACTTTGTCCTTCCCGACGTAAAATCCTCCACCACTCTTACTGGTGCTGTCGCTCAAAACGTCTATTCCGTTAATGTGGAGACATCCATTGATGCCCCAACCATTACGTCTAATCCTACCGTCGCTTACGACTTGTCCGGCAGAAAGACCTCCTTACACAGCAAAGGAATAATTATAGTGGACGGGAAGAAAATCCTCAATAAGCAATAATGCGCAAATAAATAGCGTTTGTGCCATATTGTTGACGTATGGTAAGCTTTTGTTCAGTTTAGTACTAAACATGTTCTTAAAACCCTTAAAAAACGTACATATTAGTTGGCTGTTTTGTGAAAACTCTTTACCTTTGCAGCAATTTAATTATCAAAAACACGCAAATGAAACATCAGTTGAGAAGCGCAGTATGTACGGAAGGTCGTCGTATGGCTGGAGCGAGAGCCCTTTGGGTGGCAGCGGGTATGAAGCACGAACAGTTCGGAAAGCCCATCATTGCCATCGTCAACTCGTTCACACAGTTCGTACCCGGTCATACGCATCTGCATGAGATAGGTCAGATAGTAAAGAAAGAGATTGAGAGCATGGGATGCTATGCTGCAGAATTCAACACTATTGCCATCGATGACGGTATTGCCATGGGACACGACGGCATGCTCTATTCGCTGCCTTCGCGCGACATCATTGCTGACTCCGTTGAGTATATGGTTAATGCACATAAGGCTGATGCTATGATTTGCATTTCTAATTGCGACAAGGTCACGCCGGGAATGCTCATGGCTTCCATGCGTCTCAACATACCTACGGTCTTCTGCTCGGGAGGTCCGATGGAGGCAGGACGTTGGCACGGCGAGAATGCCGACCTTGTTACTGCAATGATAAAGGGTGCCGACACGAGTGTGGACGATGCCGACCTGCAGAAGCTTGAGAGTTGTGCATGTCCGGGTTGCGGTAGTTGCTCAGGAATGTTCACCGCCAACTCGATGAACTCGCTTACCGAAGCCATCGGACTGGCTTTGCCCGGCAACGGCACCATCCTTGCCACGCATGCCAACCGCGTCCGTCTTTTCCGCGACGCAGCACGTCAGATTGTGAAGAACGCCCTTGCTTACTATGAGGATGGCGACGACTCGGTTCTTCCGCGCAGCATTGCCACCCGTGAGGCGTTCCTCAATGCCATGACGCTCGACATTGCCATGGGCGGCAGCACCAACACCGTCCTCCATCTTCTTGCCGTGGCGCAGGAGGGAGGCGTAGACTTTACGATGGCGGATATAGACCGTCTCAGTCGTCATGTGCCGTGCCTTTGCAAGCTGGCGCCAAACACGCAGAAGTACAGCGTGCAGGAGTGCAACCGTGCCGGTGGCATACTTGGCATTATGAACGAGCTGAATCGTGGTGGACTCGTCGACGGTTCGGTACGTCGTGTTGACGGCACCACCCTTGCTGAGGCTATGAGCGCCTACGACATCACGGGCGATAACATACAGGAAGAAGCAAGCCGCATCTATCATAGCGCACCCGGTCGTAAGTTCTCCACGCAGATGGGCAGCCAAGACGCCCAGTGGGAATCGCTCGACACGGATCGTGAGCACGGATGCATCCGCTCCTTGGAGCATGCTTACACGAAGGACGGCGGTCTGGCTGTACTCTTCGGCAACATCGCCCAGGACGGTTGTGTGGTAAAGACAGCCGGTGTCGACCCTGATATCTGGAAATTCAGCGGCCCTGCACGTGTCTTCGATTCTCAGGAAGCAGCCTGCGAGGGCATCCTCGGAGGAAAGGTGCAGAGCGGCGACTGTGTGGTCATCACCCACGAAGGTCCAAAGGGAGGACCTGGAATGCAGGAAATGCTCTATCCCACGTCCTACATCAAGAGTCGCCATCTTGGAAAGGAGTGCGCTCTTATCACCGACGGACGCTTCTCCGGCGGCACCTCCGGTCTTAGCATCGGCCACATTTCTCCTGAGGCAGCAGCCGGTGGCAACATCGGCAAGGTGAAGGACGGCGACATCATCGACATCGACATCCCCGCACGCACCATCAACGTACGCCTATCCGACGACGAACTCGCAGCACGTCCTCAGCAGCCGCTGACGCGCGACCGTAAGGTCAGCAAGGCTCTCAGGGCTTATGCGCAGAGTGTCAGCTCGGCAGATAAGGGAGGAGTTCGAATCATATAACATAAATGCCTATATATTATGGAACAGATAACAGGAGCTGAAGCCCTGATGCGTGCCCTCCAAAACGAGGGCGTCAAGACCATCTTCGGCTATCCGGGTGGAGCCATAATGCCCACCTTCGATGCTCTTTACGATTATACGCGTGGCGACAATAAGGTGTTCAATCATATCCTTGTTCGCCACGAGCAAGCCGCCGCTCATGCTGCGGAGGGCTTTTCGAGAGTTAGTGGTGAGGTGGGAGTGTGCATCGTCACCAGCGGTCCGGGAGCCACAAACACGCTTACGGGTATTGCTGACGCGATGATTGATTCCACTCCTATAGTGGTCATTGCCGGACAGGTGGGCACCGAAGCCCTTGGTACCGACGCCTTCCAGGAGGTCGACTTCGTCGGAATGACGCAGCCCATAACCAAGTGGAGCTATCAGATACGTCGTCCGGAGGATATTTCGTGGGCAGTAAGCCGTGCCTTCTACATCGCTCGTTCAGGACGTCCGGGTCCCGTAGTGCTCGACTTCCCGAAGAGTGCTCAGGTGCAGAAGTGCGAATGGCGCCCAGTGAAGGTTACGTCCGTACGCAGTTACGAGCCTTATCCGCACATTCAGGACGACCATGTGGCAGCCGCTGCCAGTCTGATCAACCGTGCAGAGCGCCCCTTGGCACTTGTCGGACATGGCGTGGAGCTTGGCGGAGCACAGGAAGAGCTGCGCCAGTTCCTTGAGAAGGCAGACATTCCTGCGGCACGCACTATGCTCGGACTCTCAGCTCTGCCCACCGACCATCCCCTCAATATGGGTATGCTCGGCATGCACGGCAATCTGGCCCCGAACGTATTGACGCAGAAAGCGGACGTGATAATAGCCATTGGTATGCGTTTCAGCGACCGCGACACTGGCCGACTCGACACGTACGCCAAGCAGGCTAAAATCATACACCTCGACATAGACAATGTTGAGATAGACAAGGTGGTGAAGACCGACGTGTCCGTAGTGGGCGACTGCAAGGTTTCGCTGCCAGCCATCACGCGTCTCCTCAATAAGAACAGCCATCGTGAATGGATAGAGAGTTTCCGTCCTTACTGGGATGAGGAGCGCCGCCGCGTCATCGAGCCTGCCATCCATCCCACCGAAGGCCCGTTGCTCATGGGCGAGGTGGTCAACGTAGTGGCTGAGGCTTCGCACGGCGAGGCGGTTCTCGTCAACGACGTGGGTCAGAATCAGCTGTTCTCATGCCGCTATTTCCATTATCGTCGCAAGCTCAGCGTCGTGACGAGTGGCGGACTCGGCACCATGGGCTTCGGACTGCCGGCTGCCGTTGGAGCCACATTCGGTGCACCTGACCGCACCATCTGCCTCTTCACTGGCGACGGATCGTTCCAGATGAGCATACAGGAGCTTGGTACCATCATGGAGCAGCAGGCTCCTGTGAAGGTAATCCTCCTCAACAACAACTATCTCGGCAACGTAAGACAATGGCAGGACATGTTCTTCAACAAGCGCAAGTCGTTCACACGAATGCTCAATCCTGACTATCGCACCATAGCCGACGGTTATGCCATCAATTACGGCGTGGCCATAACGCGCGACGATCTGAAGCGTGAGGTGGAGCGAATGCTCACCACCCCCGGACCGTTCATCCTTGAGTGTGCCGTGAAGGAGGAAGACAACGTGCTACCGATGACACCTCCGGGAAAGAGCGTGGACGAGATGCTGCTCGAAGTGAATCTATAGGGAAATGTCTAACTTAACACATTAAAGAAAAGTGGAAAAGAAACTCTACACCCTGCTTGTCTATTCCGAGAACGTGCCGGGCATCCTCAGTCAGGTGTCAGCGGTCTTCACCAGACAGCAGGTCAACATAGAAAGCATCAATGCCTCCGCGTTCAGCGTATCCGGCATCCACAAGTACACCATCACCGCATGGAGCTACGAGGAGGAGATAAAGAAAATCACGAAGCTCATAGAGCGCAAGATAGACGTTGTGAAAGCCGACTATTATCTTGACTCCGAACTCTTCATCCATGAGATAGCCATCTATAAGATTGCCACGCCAGCGCTGATGGCAAATCCTGAGGTGTCGCGCGTGATAAGACGCAGCGGAGCGCGTATGCTGGAGGTCAATCCCACGTACACCACTGTGCAGGTGGCAGGACTGACTGACGACGTGCAGGATCTTTACAACAAGCTCCATGCCTTCGGCTGTCTGCTCCAGTACTCGCGCTCGGGTAGGGTGGCTGTGACGCGAAGCACGGAAGAGCCGCTTGCCGAATTTCTCCATAAGAACAAGGACATCTAATTGAAAAAAACATAAGCAGAACCCCAAAACTCAAGTAACACTATGAATCTATTAAGCAAAGTTGGAAGTTATGATTTCCTCGTTGAGCCGTTCCATTGCGATTTCTCTAACCGCATATTCCTCGGTCATCTCGGCAATCATCTTCTCAATGCAGCCGACTTCCATAGCAACGAGCGTGGATATGGCATGGACTATCTCAACACCGTACACAAGACATGGGTGCTCTCACGCTTCGTGATGGAGATGGAGAAGATGCCGAAGGCTTACGACCACATTACCGTCGACACATGGGTGGAAGGCGTAATGCGCTTCTTCACCAGCCGTAACTATGCCATCCGCGACACCGATGGCGAATGTCTCGGCTACGGACGTAGCATCTGGGCGATGATTGATACGGACACGCGCCAGCCGGTGGACATCCTTGCCGAGCGTGACGGACTCATCACCAAGTATATCGAGACCGACAAGCCGTGCCCCATACAGCCCTTCCAGCGTGTGAAGCTCTCAAAGGAAGCACGCTGTCTGCGCGTCGTCGACACTCACTACAGCGATGTGGACGTCAACGGACACATCAACAGCGTCAAGTATATTGAGCATATCCTCGACCTATGGGACCTCGACTTCTATCGTCACAACCGCCTGCAGCGCTTCGACATCGCCTACGTGGCAGAGTCGCATTGCGGCGACAAGCTCCATCTCTTTGTGGACGAAGCCGGAGAGGGCGAGTTCTGCGTGCAGGTGATGAAGCAGACCACAGAGGACGCCTCAGACCTAAAGGAAGTATGCAGATGTAAGGTTAAATTTGTGAAAGAATGACACTTTTGTTTGGTGTTATCTGATATTTTATTACCTTTGCATTTGGTTCAGGGTACATAATGTAAACAAACCGCAGAGAATCTTCAATTAAACAATAAATAATAAACAGCGGCACGACCCCGGCTGCACAACAGTTAACTAATATGGCAGAAATGAATTTCGGTGGCGTAGTAGAGACAGTAGTCACCAGCAAAGAGTTCTCTTTGGAGAAAGCACGTGAGGTTCTTAAGAACGAGACTATAGCCATTCTCGGTTATGGCATCCAGGGTCCTGGTCAGGCAGGCAATCTCCGCGACAACGGCTTCAATGTCATCGTCGGACAGCGTCCGGGCAAGACATACGACAAGGCTGTGGCTGACGGATGGGTTCCGGGCGAGACTCTCTTCTCCATCGAGGAGGCAGCCCAGAAGGGCACCATCGTCTGCATGCTCCTCTCTGACGCAGGTCAGATAGCCGTATGGCCTAAAATCAAGCAGTATCTTACCGCAGGCAAGACACTCTATTACTCACACGGTTTCGCCATTAACTGGAACGACCGCACTGGCGTGGTTCCTCCTGCTGACGTGGATGTCATCATGGTGGCACCGAAGGGTTCGGGCACATCGCTCCGCACAATGTTCCTTGAGGGACGCGGACTCAACTGCTCATACGCTGTTTATCAGGACGCATCAGGCAAGGCAGAGGACAAGACTCTCGCCTTCGGTATCGGTATCGGCGCCGGCTACCTCTTCAAGACCACTTTCCAGCGCGAGGCTACATCCGACCTTACTGGTGAGCGTGGTTCGCTGATGGGTGCAATGGAGGGTCTCTTTGAGGCACAGTACGAGGTGCTCCGCGAGCACGGTCACTCTCCTTCTGAGGCTTTCAATGAGACTGTAGAGGAGATGACACAGAGCCTCATGCCGCTCTTCGCAGAGAAGGGTATGGACTGGATGTACGCCAACTGCTCCACCACAGCACAGCGCGGTGCTCTCGACTGGGCTCCACGTTTCCGTGAGGCCATCAAGCCCGTCATGGAATGGCTCTATCTCTCTGTAAAGACAGGTGTGGAAGCACAGATTTCCATCGACTCTAACTCGCAGCCCGACTACCGCGAGAAGCTCAACGCCGAGCTTAAGGCCATGCACGACAAGGAAATGTGGCGTGCCGCCGAAACCGTACGCAAGCTCCGTCCTGAGTACGAGGAGAAGTAAGCTGCAATACCATTAAATAAAAAGAAGGCTTTACATTAGGTCTGTCGAGAACTTTTTCTCTGCATACCCAATGTAAAGCCTTTGTTCTATTTGGTAACTTACTGGAGTTACAATTCTATGCTCTTGCTGTCACTATAATTTTTGCTTACCATTACTTTATGTTCGTTACATAGATGCACGTCTTTATATTCTGGTGGAATGATGACATTGCCTCGTCTGTCCAATATTCCATATAAACGGCGTTGCATGCCAATTCCGCAGACAGCATAATCGCCCTTGAAGTTGGAAATGTAGGTATAGATGGGCTTCACGATGATGTCGTCCATCACCCTCAGACCCCATCTGCCATCTTTTTCAAACTTTGTGACATTTTCCAAGTATTCCTTCAGCTGCTCGGCAGTCATTTTCTTCCTTGCCGTATTCGCTTTCTTCACAGTCACCATCTCGTCATTGGCGGCGATGATGTTCTGCACCCTCTTCACGTAAGTAGGAATAACCCCCTTGCCTGCTCTCAGTCCAGCAAACATGCTCTCCCAATTGCGTGGCTTGTCCGGCAATCCGAACTTGCGGTAGTTACCCACGTTGTCTATAATCATGCAAACCTTGTCCTTATTCTCCTTGTTGATGCGCAGTCCGCGTCCCACCATCTGCAAGTACTTGGCAAGCGATAGGGTAGGGCGAGCCATCTGTATGAACTCCACGTCAGGACAGTCAAATCCCTCATCAAAGAGATTCACGTTCACCAAGCAGTCAATCTCGCTACGTCTGAAAGCCTCCACCATCTCCTTGCGTTTCTTGGCAGGAGTCTTGCTGTCAAGAGCCACGCTCCTCAGACCGAGCTTATTGTAGCAGGCTGCAATAGCCTGAGCATGATTGATGTCGATGGCATACACGATGCCCTTCTTGCCGTCAGCATACTTCTTCACGCTGTCATAAAGACGTTGGATGGTCTCAGGAATATTCAGCTTCTCGTCCATCTCCTTGATGGCATAGTCACCGTCACTTCCTCGTCCTTTCAGCAGGTTTACGGTTTGCTGGTCGGCAGAGAACTTTCCTATCACCACATAATCGTAAGACGAGAGATAACCACGCATTATGAAGTCATTGGTGCAAGGCGAAGTCAGCAAGTTGCTGAACAAGCGTGTAAAAGACTTCTTGTTCATACGACAAGGAGTAGCCGTCATGCCAAGCTTCATAGCCTGACAGTTTCTGTTAAACAAGTCCTGATAAGAATCGGCAATGGCATGGTGAGCTTCATCCACGATGATAAGTCCTGGTGAACAACCTTCCTTTTCCAACTCCTCAACATGACGTGTCAGCCATTGTATGGACAGCACCCTCACCCTGACCTTAGCCTTCAGCGTAGCCTCCTTCTCGCCATATTTAAGGCAAAAGCAATCGAGCGTCAACTGCATTTGTTCCACCAACTCACGTCGATGAGCCACAATCCACACCTCATCCTCGTCATAGCGGTCAAGAAACCATTCCACCACCGAAGCCATCACGTATGTCTTGCCCGTCCCCGTTGGCATCTGCACCATCACCGAGTTGCCCAATCCGACCTTCTTACCATTCACATTGCCAACCTGCAAGCTTTGCGCAGTCAGCATGTTTATGATATCCCTCAGCATATCCCGTTGATAGTCATATAGTCTGATTTTCTTCATATCAGAATTCTTTGTAATCGCATCAAGGCATGACATTCTTTCTCCACCACCAATGCCAAACCCTAAACACTGGTTCACTCAAAGCCTCAGAAGGATAAAATCTCAACAGTCGAGCGTCACGATACAATCTCTGTAGGTTATGTCCCAAAGCACCTTTGCCAAAACAAGGCAGTCTATCATACTGTCCGAAGTTGCCGCCGTGCATGATATCGTCAAGAAGCATTCTTCCTCTCTTCATATTCATAGGTGCAATCATCTTGTCCTCAGACAGTCCCATCACTTTATGCAGAACATACATCATGGCTCCAGCAAACTTCCACAGACCGAGATGCTTTAGCGAGTTTTGAATTTCCAATTCACAATTCTTCAACTCCTCATCGCATAAGCGACAATTCCAAACTCCTAATTCCAAATTCAAAATTACGTAGTAATAATCCACTATCTGTCTCAGTCCTACACCCTCGTAGAAATAATGATGATAGAGATGATAAAGTTGATAAACGATATTGAACGATAGGGTAGGGATAGCGACAGCTCCTACACCATTAGGCAGTTCCTCTATATTGCTGCATTGCAAACCAACATTTCGCTTCAACCACTTTTGCAGTCTCCGGTTATAAACGAAGTTAGCCAAGAAGCCAGGCGTAGAATGCAGTTCCACGCTAATGCCGTTAACGTTAATACCTATGTGGTTAAAACATTCGTCATCCACATTTCCGTTTGCCTTCTTTACAAGCAAATGAGCAAGCCTGCGAATCTCCTCACGCCCGGCATTCACCCAGATGTCAACGTCGCCTGGAGTTCGAGCCGATGGATTTGGGTATATCGCGGCATTCCCTTGCCCCTTCAATATGCAGCAAGAATATCCGGCAACCTTCACCTTATTATATATATCCACCGTAGCCACGTTCATCCTCTCATTACGTTGCTTAATCCTTTGGCTCATGCCAAGCCATCGCATCAGCAATACAAGGTGAGGAGCTACATCCTTAGGCAGCTTCTGAATACCATCGAAGACAACTCCGACAAGCGTCTGTTTCTTTGCAAACTCATAAAAGGTGGCCCAATCGAAGCCTTTCAATGCAGACCCATCAAGAAACTCTTTCCCTTCGTAAATGCCCAAAGAGAACTGTACGAAACGAAAATAAACGGAAGTCATGCAACCTTACAATTCTGTATTATTCCTTTGTCATGTTCCAAAGGAAGAGTGCGTTGCCGATGATATATCGGCGCCACATACGTTTCGGCTCCTTCAGCAGACGATAAAGCCATTCCAGACCATGACGCTGCCACCACATCGGAGCACGTTCCACAGTTCCGGCAAAGAAGTCAAAGACAGCTCCGATTGTTCCAACATGGCAATGAATGTTCAGCTCCTTCCAATGCGTGTAGGTCCACTTCTCCTGCTTCGGCGCCGTCATGCCAATCCACAGTAAGTCAGGATCAGCAGCATTGATAGCCTCAATGATAGCCTTATTGTCCTCGTCCGAGAACTCCGGCTTATAAGGAGGCGAGTAAGTCACCACCTTCAGATGAGGATAAACCTCAGCCGCCCGCTTCACAATCAAGTCAAGCACCTTCTGCGAGCTACCCATAAACATAACCGTGAGCTGGCGCTCACGGGAAACTCCTAACTGTTCGAGTTTGTTCATTTCAAACTCGAACAAATCCCATCCTGCTATACGTTCCTTTGGTTGGCTCTTCGCCTTAATCCTTCGGCACGCCTTCACGATGCTCACTCCGTCAGGAATAAGAGCGTCGCCATTGGTCAGCGCCTCCGCAAAGAGTTTGTCCTTCTTTGCCGTATTAAAAGAATGAGCATTAATCGTATTAATGAGCAATTTGCCCTCAGGCAGCGAGGCAAGCTCCGCCTTACTACCAAGTATTTTTAAATCTTTTAATCGAAACATTATTGTAATTTTTTAATTATCGAAATTAGAAATACCCCAATAGCAGCTCCATGCACAGGCGGCGGCATGTGCATGGTAAAAAGTATCTTTGGTTTCATGAATTTTCCGTTAAACTTTGATAAAAAGAAATCATAAACAATACAACTTACGTCAAAATACCATATATTTGCAATCAATATTAATCAATAATATATAGTTATGGCACAGACATCAATGACAGTCCGTATAGACTCTAAACAGAAAGCCCTGTTCGACAGCCTCTGTGAGCAGTTTGGCATGAGTGCAAATGCAGCAATCAATGTATTTGTCAAGGCGGTAATCCGCACACGAAGTATACCTTTTGCCATTAAGGCAAAGGAATGCAAAGAAGACAAGGTAACAGTCGAGGCAATAGAAGCTTTTGAAAACATGTGCAAGACAGCAAGAGAAAACAACATAGAAATGTCTCTTGATGAGATCAATGAAGAGATAAAAGAAGTCAGACGATTAAGAAAAGAACGCAATGGTGTACGCAGTTATTGATACCAACATTTTTGTGTCAGCTTTTATCACAAAGAATGCCACTGCCTCAACACGCCGAGTTATCAACTGCCTTTTTGCAGGAAAAATCAAGCCCTTGTACAATGATGAAATCATAGAAGAATATTCCGAGGTGCTTCATCGTTCAAAATTTCATTTGGCAGACAAAGATATACAAAGGTTACTGTATTTTATACAAACTAATGGCATTGACTCCTCACGTTTTCCTTACGATGGCGACATGCCTGATGAAGATGACCGAGTGTTCTATGAAGTTGCATTGAGCGAAGAAGACTCATTCCTTGTTACTGGTAACTTGAAACATTTCCCCAAGACTCCAAAAGTTGTGACTGCTGCAAAAATGATGGAGATATTGGACCATGAAGAATAAGATGAAGAGGGTGTTCATAAGTCCATGATTCACCTTCTTTATTTATTAAAGAATACTTACGATTAAGGCTATTGTTTAATTTTAAGCGAACCCACTTTACAAAAAGGACTCAAAGCTTTTTCAAAGCATTTTCCCCTTCTCATACCACTTCACCATTGTCTTAGCCTTCACCTCCCAAGACAATTCCAGTTGTCTTTGCTTGCAGTTTTCTGACATTCGCTTCAATAATGTCCTGTCATATTCAAGTTCATTAAGTAATCTTGCAAAATCTTTAGCTGACTGAATTGGATTTGATAGAGAAACTTTTCTGCCAACCTTATCATCAATGACAGCAGCCATACCACAGGCATTAAAGCAGAGAACCGGCAAACGATTGCTTACTGCCTCCAATACCACGGTAGAAGTATCCTCACTAACGCTTGTAAAAAAGAATAGTTGAGACTTACGCATGGCATTCATTACCACATCATTGGGTTGGTTCCCATGCCATACCACTTTATCAGTTATTCCCAGTGAATCTATAAGATTCTTTACTGAAGCAATATTTTCATCAGATCCACTACCATAGATGTCCAGGACAATATTAGGATTATCAGAAATTGCGACAGCTCTCAATGCTAAAGGTAACTGCTTACGGAAATCGAACTTACCGACCCACATAATATGAAATTCCTTTTCATCAAATCTATCAGTAGGAATATCCTCTGACAAGAAACATCCAGTCTCAGGAATTATAATAGATTCTTTTCCCTTGTATTTCTTTATAGCATGATATGAATCAGGTATGGAACTGACTAAAAGTTTTGCAGTCCTAAATGCTTCATTAACACGTTTATCATGCTTCAACTGCCAAATATTCAGAATATTCTTTAAACGGTTGAACAATTTCATTTTCACCCCTGCGCCCTGCAAATAAGCTGTTGGAAATTGTTTCAGTCCACCAATAGGTCCCCACACAAACGGCACCCCATTCTCCTTTGAAAGTTTCCAAAGATAACCAGGCTCACGGAAACCGATCATATTTAGCTGATGCAGCACATCAATCTTTTCCTTAGAGCATATATCCTTCGCCATGAGATATGTCTTCCATTGCCACTCGCGATAATACTTATAAAATCGCCAGTCACCCTGGTTCCAACACATCTTACGAATTTCTTCCGACACGGGATTATAATAGAAGTGCATGTTCTTCCCCTGTTCCAAGGTTGATACCACCTCCTCTATTTTGTCCCGAAACTCCCCTTCAGTAATAATATATAGTTCGCAGAACTTAGCAAGATTGCTCACCCAATTCCACGCCATACCCGGCTCACTCCCCATACCAGGAGAGCAAGCGTATGCATTTATTAATATCTTAAGCATGATTTAATATTGCAAAATAATAAAAACATATAACAAAAACATCATCTTATCAATACAGCATTCCTGATAATAGGAATTTGTGCTCCGAGCCATTTAAGGATGTCATCAGCATTGTTGATTAAATATGGTAACACTACAATAAGGGCAATGTTCCATACATATTTCAAGACTTTGATTCCATACAATTTGTCCAATTTCTCAACTTTGTCAAAAGCCTTGTCATCATTCTGCAAGAGCAACTTTTCTCTTTCAACCTTTTTGGCTCTATAAAAAGCTTTCAAAGATGAAATATAAAGTTTTGCGCTCCATCTGGCATGATTTACCCTCATTATAAACAACAGAGATACAATAAACCATACCCACCCATTGGCGAACTTAAAACAGAGCCACAAGACTATGAGAATCAAGCCTTCATTATAAACGAACGTTTTAAAAAGAAAGTTGTGAATCTTGGCAAGTCCACCATTGTGGTCAGGGTTATATAAGTCAATTTTTAACTTATAGTGCTTCAATGCCTCAAAAACTGGAAAATACAAAACAGTCATGTTGTATACATAAAGCAACGACGCCACCATCATCACCCCACTTAGCATAAATGCAAAAGAACATATATGGAAAGAAGAGTTAGAAAAATACTTATATACAACTAACGAACCGCCTCCTATCAAGCCACCCCAAACAGAACACTTATAAGAACCAGCTTTTTTGTTTCTATCCTTTACATATTTTATCTGACTTAGTATATTGATATTGCCTACAACATTTTCGAACAAGCTCAAATTGTAAGCTCTATGAGCAAAGTAATTGTAAAATGAAGCTAATCTAATTCCACTCCAAAGAACCAACATCAACAACAAGAGATAAGGCAATACCTGTTTATACAAACAAACCGTTTCTTGGTAAGTCATTCCAAAGAACTCTCCTGTCCAGGGCTGTGCCAGACGCAGCAACAGATAAGACAATAAAACGCAGAATATAAAGATCATGAAAGGAACGACCGATATCAGTTCTTCATGATCGAGAGTGTAAAATAAACTGTGTCAGGCTATAATAATAATAGTTTAACACAGTTTT
>OLRA01000126.1_pt1 | contig 102784 bp, 100 predicted proteins | sample 1673011 | NCBI WGS metagenome assembly OLRA01 (sample SAMEA3136746, study PRJEB25190) | human gut metagenome | reverse complement strand
CTCCACCACCTCTTTCAGGGCCTGACGATGCACCAGAGCCACCGCCACCAACAATAAAAACGTCAACTGATTTACATCCTGCTGGGACCGTCCATTTGCCAGAAGATTTTAGCTCTTCTACAACTTGTACTGTCTCTCTTTTCCCCGTCGACATTGTCCTTCTTCTCAACATATCAATCCTTCTCTTTAACGGTTATTGAATACATGACACCACTCGTATCGATCTTCAAAATGGACATCTCGAAAGGCACGCCGGAAGTAGTGGTAATAGAACTACCGGACATTGATCTAAAACTGCTAGTAGTGGGGATAGGCTGCGTAAAAGAAGCGGTAGGATTACAAACAAGATATATCTCTTCGCCTACATTCAATGCCCTTGCAGACTCATTTATCGATAGGTTTGAAGCGGAGGATAGAGTAGCCTTAACCAACCTCTTGCTTGTCGGTATATTCACAAGAGTGGTGACAGTATTACTCCCTGTGCCGAAATTTACTATATCATCCACCCTCTTCTTGTCCTCCGCCGACATATACCCCGCTGTGGTAGGGGTGGCGGTAGGGGGAGTGAGGTATTGACCATTATCGGAGAGGTATTTTGTACCGGAGCCAGTGTTTTGTAAACTTTGTTGATTAGATACCGAAGTATAAGTCTTGTTACTCTTGTTAATAATTACGGTTGTTACCGTTAACCCTATAGAGTGATCACCGGAGTCTACTGTTAAAATATTTGTTATAATACTATATGTTTCAGTAGAATTACTAATTGTTATCGGGCTAAATCCATCAGGATCCGTTTCAATTCTTGCTGTTGTTATTCCTTTATTTACTGCATCAACTATCTTTTGATAGTTTTCATCTGATAATGTACCACTTTCACTTGGAAATAAAGTTGTTAAGTCAAGATACTGATTGCTAGCTATAATCTCTGACCATTGTTTATTTTTCCTACCATATGTTTTACCATCTGAAGGCGCATCAGGAAATTCTTCTACACCGTAATTGGGTAGTTTTACCCACTCTCCATCTTTCTTTACTTTTATTGTACCCATATTATACTAAAGTTACATAGTTATTTATTAAACTTGATAAATCATGTGAAAGTGGTATTTCACTATTCCTAATACATAAATACACTTTACTATTTTGTGTATAATATTTATCCTTAAACAATTCCATAGGTGGTGTATAAGGTATCGGATCTTCTAATGTACCAGCATGATCTTTATCAACCACTTTATACAAAGATGCTGTATCTACTCCAGGAATCCAATTTTCTTGTAACGTATGATCCTGTATTACTTCATACAATATATCTGAATTATCTGTTACTACTCTAAATCTAAAACCCTTAGTAACAGAAGTACCATAAGAGGCATCTCCTTTTCCCCATACAGGATAAAGTGTTTTCATTTCTAAAGCCTTGTCCGCAGTAAGTACTGAAGAGTTAATTATAGTTTTAATAAAGTTAATAGCTTGTACTTGTTCATTGTCAAATTGTCCTGTATTGACTACTGTCTTTATTTCATCATAAGAAGGATAATGATCAAATACGTGTTCATTATATTTGTAATGAACAATATTCTCTTCAGTCTCTTTATCACTATCTATTTGAACATCCCATCTTACTGCCCATTCATTTAAACCTAAGTATTCAACAGAAATAGGGATGCTATTACTATGTGCAATTCTTGTCATAACCTAATAATAAAATTTTAAGTTCTTTTATACTATTTGTTCCTGTAAATCTCTTCCATAAATTAAAACAGTTACCATATTTACACCATCCCCAGTAAGAAGCTAAGGATCTAAATTTCTTATTAAGATTAACATATCTGGTTTTCCTATAGAACTTTTTTTTCATATCTTTTCTTAATTTCATATGACTATGTTTAAAAACATAGCCTAAGAAATCAACTCCTCTATCATCTACCGGATATATCTGCCAATCATGTTTTACTTCTAATTCAAGATATGAAGTCATATACTCCTTTATCTTTTGCAATGCCTGATGTAACTCTTTCTTATTAGAAGAAAATAGAACTATATCATCACAATATCTGAAATAATGTTTAATTTTTAATTTCTGCTTTACCCATCTATCAAACCATGTTAAATAAAGATTAGCAGCAAACTGTGATATATAATTACCAATAGGTAATCCTTTATCTGTAGAATAAATTATCTCAGATATTAAATTCAGAAACCTCTTATCTTTGAATACTCTACTAAATAAATCCATCATAATCTTTTGATTCACAGAAGGAAAGAATTTCTTTACATCCAGTTTCAAACAATATTTAGTATTCTTTGGATCTGTTTTTAATGCGTGTTTCAATCTTTTTACTGCTAAGTGAATACCTCTGCCTTTAATACAACTGTAAGTATCTGAAGTAAACCGCTTAACTAAATAAGGTTCTATAACATTCATTATAGCGTGATGAGCTATACGGTCTGGAAAATAAGGTAACCTATATATTTCTCTTTCTTTATGACCTCTATCAGCAATAATAGTATAGATATCATATTCAGAAGTTTTATACGTACCTTCGATAAACATTCTTTGTAGTTTCAATAAATTCTCATGCGAATGTTTATCAAATTTAGCAATACCATAACGTTTGCTTTTATTAAGTCTTGCTTTTTTATCTGCTAGAACAAGATTGTTAAAATCGATAATTCTATTGAAAATATTACCAATGCGTTTCATTAGCTATTTTGGTGTTAGGACCCGTTCATCCAATACTACTAGGGTCCCTTCAAAGCACCTGTTATTTTTCACCAAGGGGTGAGGCTGATCTAATTTATACAATAAAAACTTCCAAAATTTCACTGTGAACTGATATTCGAATTCGAATTCGATGAATCATTATTAGCATTCGAATAGAAGACTCTGCAATTAGACTCATTGTCTGAATTACCTGACTTACTTTTTAATACATCTTCATCTAATCAAACCATTCTTTTAGATCCCGCCTTTGTTAATACTCTAGTTTATTATAGGTTTATCCATTAAACCCAGGCTCTAACGCCAAAAATTCATCTTTTGTTTTAACTACGATCTTACCATAAAAACCTAACCGCGAACCGATAGCCGAAGCCGAAGTCGACGAAGCATCAAAAGCATACGAACAGAAGACCCCGCAATAAGACTCATTGTCCGAATAACCCGACCGCACAAAAATTCTGTTACCTGTATTATGATGGTAGTAGTCTGCATAATATGTAGTATCTGATCCTCCTGTAGTGTTGCTTGGCACAACATCAGCGTATTCTCCGTGAGCAATGCCAACAATCCAACCATCAGAAGAGGCAGCAGTATTGCTGCTAGAAGAGGCAACAATTTGTCTTACATTTGTATATCCTGCAGATGTTAAACCGGAAAGGTCAGTATTTACCTTAAGACCTCCATCGTACACTATCCATTGTCTACCAATAATATTAATTCCTTGTACGAATTCGTATTTACCATAATAACAATCTTCAAGACCTAAAAAATTACTACTTTTACTAGACTTTCCATCCCTGTTACCTAATGACACTGTGGCACCTGTCGAACTATTCCAAGAACGTGTACCACCGGAACAAGGTATGCTACTATTATCTGTACTTATATTCGTATTACCATATTTAGCACAGAATAAATTAGCAATAGTTTTATGGGCTCTATAATCAATCAATCCCCAATTTAAACCATTGGTTTGTGCTTGATTGAAAAAGGTTTCTATAGTTTGATTTCCAGTACTAGTCGTATTGGGTCTGCTGGTTAATTTACCGTCAGTATTATATGCTTCAAATACACCAATCAAACATTCTCTTTCTTCTTTATAAGAATCGGTAAGCTTTCTATCAGATATATACAATTTGAATTTACCTATACTCACTAGTTCTGTACGATAATAATATTTAGGGAAATGAACCATGTAATATACATAATGATAAGCACCAGTACGGTTAACAGTAGAACCATCTTCCCATTTATTACTATCCGTAGAATTTAAATAGGCAATAGCAGCAGAACCATCATCCTGAGGTAACGCTAAACATCTTTTAAATTTACTAGTAAGGTTAGTAATGATATCTAAATTACCACCTCTTTCTAGTGTAGTGGTACTTGTGGTTTCGTCAAATTGGACCCACATAGCGTGTGTTTCTTCATTGATCTGTTCCCAATCAAGAGTGACCTCTTTCACATCATCCAAACTACTTATTTGAATAGTTTGAATCTCTGGGGTGATGTATCCTGCTACGGATATAGGTTCAATAGTCCAAGTTTCAGTAGTTGGTAATACAAATGTATTTTCATCAGTATCCCTTGTAACCAAAGTATAGGAACTTTCCTTTGGTACAGTATTAGAATACACATATACGTCTGCTAAACCGCTAATATCTTTTGCTAATTTTATTTTCAATTTAGCTCCTCGATACATTAATGTTTTTTCTTCAGCTACTCCATTTGCTGTAGAAGTTATAGAATCTGGTGTGACCCATTTCCTAAAATTAGGAGAACTAAAAATAGATACTTCAGTACCCTCAATAGTATATTGAGCACCAGTTGGAATTTTTACAGTATAGGTACGATTACCAGAAAGTGTTTTAGTTACATAACCTGATAACTTTACATCAACCTTATTAGAAAGTAATTCAGGATGATTGCTAGTAACATTAATTGTTACAATTGTGGTATTATAAGTTAATGTTATAATCCTAATATTACCTGCTTCTGCAATAAATGTTTGAGATTGTGGTTTAGCATAATCAGTTACATCACTACAAGTAATAGTATATGTAGTATTTACTGGAATTGTGGCAGTAAGTTCAGTTCCTTCCCATGTAAGTACTTTAGAAGTTTCACCATAAGCTATAGTAATAGTAACACCATTAATGTTAGAATCTGATAACTGATTACTTGCAACAGTTATTTTAACAGTTTCATCTTTAGGTGCTGCTTCTACTTCTACCCATGTTCCATTCTGTCTAGCATACTGTTTACCATCTTTAGGTGCTTCTGTAACTACTAATTCATCAAAAGTATTGTCTGATAAGTCAACCCATATTTCTTGTTCGCCATCAGGTTGTGTACCTTCGCTTATATATACTTCATCAGATATATCTGTTTTTAAAGCATACTCGTTGCCTTGTTTACCATCAAGTAAATCAGCATCTAAACCACTACCAACCCCATCTACTGTCTTTACTTTAGATAATACATCTGTAGCAGTATATGCAGAAGAATCTAATTTTGTATTAACCTGAGTAGTAGTAGCATAACCCTTTGCATTTAATTCGGTTTCAGTTACATATTCTTCAGGTACTGAAGTAAGATAATTGCCTTTTGGTTGATACGTACTAGCTGCATCAGTCTTAGTTAAATACCCATTAAGATCTACTGTTTCACTTAACTTATCCCAATCTGGAGTAGTAGATGTGGCTACATAATTAGCTCCAGTATCTTCAAGATTATAAACATCACCGATATTTACATTTTGTTTAGGTAAGGCTTCATAATTAGCTACAGAACCTTTTACCTTATATACTGAACCTATAGCAGTGTTAATCTTCTGATCTAGCTCATCTGCAGAAGGTAATGCGTCAAGCTTCTCAAAATAGCTAGCCGTTAATACGCCTGCAGATTTAGAACTAGCCGAATTGAACGTAACAGACCCAGTAGTATAAATTGAACCAGTTATGACGTTTTTCTTATCCAAAGAAAGGCCCATTGTATTCATACTCGTGGTAGAGCGCATTGTGGTCACATAGTCTACAATGTTACTTACCTTTTGTCTGTCATTATCGCTATAATCATTAGTGCTTAGTCCTTTTCCTTCCTCCTTATCTACTTTGGTATCTAACTTACTGTCTACATAAGTTTTGTCAGCTTTACCAGAGATTTGTTCAGTAACATCTACTGCTGCTACAGTATCATCTACATACTTCTTAGTGGCAGGATGATAATCTGCAGTAGGTGTATATGTACTAGTATTGCTTTTAGATATATATCTACTGTCGTGATTGTGACTAGTAATATCCCCAGTAAGTACAGCTTCTACATTCTGTTTAGTTACAGAAGCATCACTACCCGGGTCTCCTTTCTCTCCTTTTTGACCAGGATCACCTTTTGGACCTTGTATTCCAGGTGCTCCATCAGCTCCCGGTTCACCTTTAGGACCAGGTTCTCCCTGTTCCCCCTTAGGTCCTACAGGTCCCTGTGGTCCTGCTGGTCCTTGAATACTACCTACGTTACTCCATTTAGGATTAGATTCAACATTACCGTTTTCACCCACAAACACGTATAGATTACCAGCAATTAACCAAGCATCACCAGATACACCTTCTTGTGGTAATTGTGATTCAGAATCTAATTCTCCTTTAATATTTAATCCTGAACCAGTATCCCCCTTAGGTCCTTGTGGACCAGGTTCTCCTTGTGGCCCTTGAATTCCCTGTATACCTTGCTCTCCTTGCTCGCCTTTAGGTCCAACAGGTCCTTGTATACCTTGCTCACCCTTTTCACCTTGTACACCTTGTAAACCTCTTTCTCCCTGTAAACCCTGAGGTCCTCTTTCACCAGTGGCCCCTTTTTCTCCAGTATCACCTTTATCTCCTTTAGGTCCAGTTTCACCTTTCTCACCTTTTAAAGAGATTAACCATTCGTCTTCTGTACCTTCAAAGCCATGTTGTACTGCTACTTGATATGCTGATAAACCTTGAATACCTTGTGCACCAGATAAGTCTGATATGAATTTCCATTCAGTATTACCTTTCAAATACAATCGAGAATCCTCTTCATTTTCAACATCACCAGTATCAATCATTACAAATTGTCCTGTTTTTACTTCAGGGTTATTGTAATCATCTTCCATAGCTTGAACTGAAGAATACGTTTTTACAATAGTAAATGCATCACCAACTGCATTAATACCACTATCTTGATAAGTATCTTTTGCATAATCATAGATATACCAATTACCATCTACAATCTTTGGTGGATTCTGAAGTACTTCTTTTGAGTCTTTTACGGCTTGTTTGGCATCTTTAACCGCATTAGGTACTTCATTAAGCATTCTGCCAAAGTCTTCTTCAGTACCTGTATATCCATGATCTACAGCATATTCATATGCAGTCTTACCATATGCAGTAGCACCAGTGTCAGCATATTCGTTTAATGCAGAATCAAATATCCACCAATTACCATTCTCTCCAATAATTGGACTTTTACCAGAAGCAGGGATACCTGTATCACGATTATCTATCCACCAGTTACCATTAGAACCAATGAAAGGAGCAACAGCATCTTCACTAGTAGCATCTGTTAGTTTAACCCAAGACTTAATATCAGGATTATATACTTTAATTACTTTTCCTTTTGAATTTGCTCCCAAGTCTATCCAGTACCCAACTTCATTAGAATTGGGTACCATATAGCTTGCAAAGAATTCATAATATACATTATTCTTTATCATGTTATTCTGTAATATATGGGTTAGCTTCTTCTATTTCTAACACAGCTTGTTTCCATTCATTATAAGCTTTAGCTGCTGCCTCATTTTCTCCAAATTCTTTATATTTTATGTATGCCATATATAGTGGATCGCTTTTACTAATATAAGTGTTTTCTCGTATTTTGCGTATTCTTTCATTTTGAGAAGATTTCACTGGCGTTTTCATATAGTATACAGCCATTGGATCATCCACTACTTCATCCATGTATTTGATATAAAAATCTCTTTGATCGTCGTTTAAAAATAAATAACGATCATCTTCTGTAAGTTCTTCTAATGATTTTACTTCTTTATCACTTAAATAAGTTTTAAAAAAATCAGCATCTATTGAACCTACTCCGTTCTTTGTAATATAATATAGTTCCATATTCTAATACGAAAAAAATGCAACATTAAAATAAGTTAAATCATGAGCATTACCATCAGTATCAAACCAATGGATATCAAAATGATCAGAATATCTAGGACCAAGTTGATATGAACCTCTAAAGCCACTAGCTATATTTGTATTTGGATTATCAATAGAACACAATACAACATAATCAGTACTATGTGCACCTGATAATGTAAATCTAAATCTACCTGTAGCAACCCTAGAAGGAGACATTCTAAGTTCCTTAGTAGTAAATAAATATCCAAACGATGCGCTAGACCCAGTCCAGTTACATCTACCTGCACACTTCAATCCGGGTATTGAGAAATTACTAGAATCAATATTTTGAGCAATTAAAGAAGTACAAGTAACATTTCCAGTAAATGTACCATTTGTTGCCACCATACTACCGTTATCAAGTACTCTAAAAGGAGCAGATGTCCTATCACCATGATTTGTACCTGCCCAGATTCTTACAGAGTCTGAAGAAGTTCCCACCCCAGTTAATCCTGCTCTAGAACTGCTAGAACCATCTCCTACTGTAATGATACCATCTGCCCATAATTTTAAAGGAGCTTTTGAGTTTGTGATTTTAGTGCCACTAGAAGAAATGGCACCTTTATTTGAACCAGTACCTGCTGCTAAAAATGGAGTCATACCATCTGTAGATGGATAGAAACACACTACATCATTTGTTGATCTGAAATAACTACTAGAAGCAGGACTAAAACGCCATCCACCAATTGTAGCTTCTTCAGCAAATAACAAACCGGTTGCAATATTCTCAAATGAATTTAATGATTTCCATTCAGAACTAGACCAACCCGGTGTAATTGTAGCTTTATTTGCCATATAATATACTCCATCTCTTTTTACGACATCTACCAATTCTGCTGTTTTATAATAAGTAGCATTATTATTATATTCTCCTCTAAAATTTAACGCAGGACCTGGGTCTCCAGCAGGGCCTTGACCTCCAGGAGATCCTTGTGGTCCAGCAGGACCTTGTGGACCAGTCTGCCCATCTTGTCCATCTTTACCTGATATTTTTGTAGGTAATGTCCACTGTTCTCCAGACTTAAGTAAACCAGTTTCTCCATCAAATAAAGCAGTACTTTTCCATATAGCATAACCACTTGCAGAAGGAGCATCTACATACCAATAGTTACCATTACTATAGGTACCACCAGAAGTAGGTCTAGATGTCATAGAAGGTCGATTTGGTTGAGACTCGTTAGATCTACAATAAATAGATACTTCAAAATCACCAGGAACTCCACCTTTGGCTTTTGTAATAGTAAAATCACATACATCTACTACTGGAGAAGCTGAAGAAGCAGGTACATGAAATTCTACTTTAAACACTGTACTATCAAAACTATTACCTAATCTAGCTACGGTAAGTTTATTATTATTTGTATCAATAGATAATTGATTTTGAGCATTGTTATCTAAATTAGTATAAGTTATAGTATATTCACTATTTTCTAATTTTCTAGTACCTTGATATAAATAATAATTAGTAGAAGCTTTTGCTAATTCTGATGATTCTACTTCTCCTAACCAATTAGCAGCTACTGTATGAGCTTCATTAGTTAATACACCTCTATATGGGCTTTCCCCATCTTTTCCATCATACAATTTATTAATTGTTAACATATCCTGATATACAGCTCCTCCTAAAGCAGAAGTACATTCTACTTTAAAAGTTACTTCGTTAACAGAATTATTAAAGTATGAACCGTTTGGTGATACTACTAAAGTTTCTGTAATCTCGTTTTCAAGAAGATTCCAGTTATCCGTACCTACGATTTTCCAATACCAAGAATAAGTAGGAGATTCAATCCCATACGAACTAGCATATAAAGTTATTTGTGATGGGCTAACTAAACCTTCTTTATCGTACTTAAACACTTGTTCTCCGGATATTAATACATAGCAAGCATCGATTCCATCAAACCCATTCTCACCATTTTGCACTTTATTAATCCATAAATCCTTAGTAAAGGACATAGAACCAATGTTAACTGTTAATCGTATTCTAGCGGAAGGAGACCCTAAAGTATTTAATGTCACTTTGTCACCATCTACAGTAACAGTAGCTACACCTTCAATAGTTTCTGCTGTTATACTATCAATATATAATTGGCTCATACCCTGATATGCATACACATAAGTATATACATCAGTAATAGTAATTTGTGGATTATTGCCAGATGAATCGTAAGGTACCGTCATATTACCATTACTCAGGTCAATATAGAACGCATCTTCTCCAGTTGCACCATCTCCAAGCTTAGCTACCTGAGTTTCATCATAAAAACTTTCTTTACCATTAACTACAGTACAACGTACTACAAAATTTCTAAGATCCCCAAACATATCAGGACGTACATCTAATGCTTGAGAAGTACCTATTGTTTCATTTGTGTTTCTATTTACCCAAGTAAATACAGGATTTTCTATATTATAAGTATTGCAATATAGTGTAATAACAGATGGTGTAGGAGTACCTTCAAAGTTAGGATTATCGTACATGAATAATCTTTCTCCAGTAATTTCTACCCATTTGGCTTTATCTGCACCAGCAGCACCTTGCTCACCCTTTTCTACTTGCAATAACCACTCATCATTTTCTTTACTAGGGATACTAGTGGTTTGAGTAGCCATACATAACCACAGTGAACCATTATATGATACTCTATCATAATAATAATATGTAGTGCCAGCTATAAATTGTCCTCTATCGATAGGTACTCTTATAATATCTCCATTACTAGATACTTGAGATAAAGTACCAACGAATCTACTATTTTTACCTATAACTGTACGATCTTTACCTACTAAATTAAAATCATCAATATTATCATATAAAGTAATACTAGGTCCTTCTGCACCTCTAGCAGATATCATAATAGCTGATCTACGATCTTCATTGCCAGGATATCTATTACCTAACTGAATAATTTTATCTTTAGGTTCAGGAACAGAACTACCAGGTTCACATACAGAATCAGATAAAACCACATAATCAGTACCTACTTCGGATACCATGCGCCAATATCTTTTAACATTTTTACCATCAAAGATTTGACATATAGCCTGGTCTCCTTCAACAAAAGGATTTCTTACAGTACCATCTTGAGTATCAAATGTACATTTGTAATCATTATCTGGAGTAGTAGTAACATCTAGTATTTCAAGATCAGCAACTGAAACTAATATATCTCCACCAGTAGCTTTTATTTCATTTACTAGAAGTTCATTAACAGTCATTCTACCTCTAACAAACAAATCATCTACTTCAAACTTCCATCTGCCATTAATCGGATATAAAGAAGCACCTTCACCTAGAAAACCTTCTCTAAATGTTTGACCTCCTTGTATTCCTTTTAAAAACTTGATATAGCCATTTGCTGTATCGTCAACCTTTTTAGATATATAGTTTAAATCAGATCTCCTGGCTGAATATAAATTACCATCTGTAGGTTGAGTATTGTCGGTACTAGTGATCATATATTTTGTATCACCACCTATGCTACCTTCTACAGATCTAATTTTACCTTCCAGTTTTGATAAAGCTTGATTTAACGTATCTGTAGTAGTTAAATCGCTAGTATCTCCATTATAATAATACCCGGATAACGGAAATATGGTACTAGTAGGTTGTGTATGAAAACCGGGTGCTTCACCACTACCACCACCATTTGCAATTAAATCTGCTAATGCTGTAATGATGTTTTCATCTTCAATTAACCTATTTAATAGGTTTTGTAATTGTTCCTTTGTAGACTTATCATCAATAGTATCTATCCAACCCTGTACTGTATCATTAACTTCAGTTAAATCTTTATCGTGTTTATCTTCAAGAGTAATGATCTTATTGTTTAGTACATCATAGTAACTATTAATATTACTACTTAGATTATTAGTAACATTAGTATCTCCTTCTACTATCTTGTTGGATAGATCTGTATAATTGTTGTCTACTTTAATATCAAGATTAGCTACATCTTCTTCAATACCATCTACTCTTTCATTAGTTGCAAACGTACCAGATAAACTAGTTTCAAAATCATCTTTATGAATTATCTTATTAGTTTTATCTTGTATAAGAGTTAGAATATCATTATCTTCAAAAGATGTGGTAACCTCAAATTGTGATATCTTTTTATTCATATTACTCTTGGATTATATGTTCTTCTACTTCTGTTAATATACAATCATCATCGATATCTTTTTCTGGATAGAAATTAATTTGTTTTTTTAAACAATGCATACATTCTATAATTTTATCTACATCTTCCTGAGTAATGGGAAAATCTTCATCATCTACTTTAGTACTAGCCCAACTAGATAATTTGTCTAAATGCAACAATAATACTAAATTGGTAATAGAAACTCTATCCAGTTTTGCATTGTACTTAGTAGACTGATTAACTAATTCCCCAACCTTATTTACATAATTCACAATATCCATCTTTACAATTTTTACAGTCATTAATAGTACAATTGCATGTTCTCATATCAAGCAAGTTAAGCATTTCTTTATAATATCTATCTGCATCTTCTGTAAAGTCTAATGCTATAGCATTTTCATATAAAGTTTTCTTGAATAAGAACATCATGATTTTATCTTTCATCTTGTTATCTAAGCAGTTATGACAGTACTTTGTAAGTAATTTTACTTCTGCATAATACAAGCTATCGTTTATGTCATTCATATCAATCGTATATAAAAAGAAAAGGGATTAGGGATAACTTCCCCAATCCCTTTCATGGTTAAAAATTAATTAAATCCTTATTCAGATACTTCTGCACCAGAAATGAAAGATTTAATCATATTCACAAATAATTTATTTGTTTTGATCTGATCTTTTACAATGTACATTTCAACTGCCAGCGGAGTTGTTTTAATATATTGATTATCATCAGACAGATATTTATTATCCCATTCCATTGTAATAGTATCATATTCTGCACTCAAATCAGATCTAAATTCCGGAGCAATATAAGGATAGATACCATTAGCTCTATGAGTAATACCTCTGTAACCCATTGCTGCATCTTCACGATCTCTTACAATGTAAGCGTTACCCTTACCTGGAGTACCTTGAGTCTTAGCAATTGTCAGATTAGAAATCGGATACATTGCGTTGCTCAATAAACCAGAAGGAATCGTTGTCCACATAAAAGCTTCTACAGACACCTGAGTATAACCGTGATCCAAAGTAATACCTTCGTTATACGGAATTTCTTTGGCTGTCAAAGTCAATACGGCTGCACTAGCACTAGCAATAACTCTAGCTTCTTTATGTTTATTAATTTTCTTTACAAAAGCATCAATCAGATCTTTCGGAGCTGTAGTCTTAGCGATTACTTCATACGTATGAGTAAACTGACCCGGAGCTTCGTAAATGTCGTTATAAACTAAACGTAAAACATAACGATGACCAACTTCCGGAGCTACATTAGTAGCAGTAATAACAATCTTATCTTCAGCTTTAGCAACGAAAGGAGTTACTACCAAAGTAGGATTAGAACCTTTTTGAATAGGCATAGAAAATCTAATTACAGATTTAGTGCTCTTAGCACCTTTCTGATCGTATACATCTTCTTTACCTTCACAAACACCTACATAAATAGATTTAGCTGCTGCAGCTAATGCAGTAGATGTTAAAATTTTCTTGTTTTCATCAAACAAAGCAATTGCACCATCTGCCAAAGCATCTGCTGTAGAAAAAGAAGCAGGAGCTGTTTTAGCAATCAGTACAGTATTTACTTTCTGTAGCATAATATTAATTTATTTTTAGTTAAACGGATATCCTAGTTTAACTGTATTTAACCCTTCTACTCCTGTGTTTCAAGTTTCCGCGTTAGGTTAAACTAAGAATTTAAAAAACGTATACTTACTCCATTGTTGAAACTTCGTTCATATACGATTGATATCTTGGATTAGCCTTATTTTCTAAGTATAATTCAGCCGCTATTTTTACGATTTCCTGATGAGTAGATACTGGCATATCCGTATATTCATCAAAAGGAGCCGTAGTAAGACTAATCCTTTTAGGAGTCCTCAAGTATGTGAGGATATAATTCTTTATATTGTAATTACCATCGGTATATAAATGGATTTCATTACCTTGAAATAATCTCAAAGGTCTTGCTGAAGTACCATGCAATCTATACTCTGATAATGTGTTTTGTCTCTGTCTATCAAAATTCTCAATAGTAGCTTCTAACACATCTGTATGTTTAGTCCTAGGTTGACCATTAGGTCCCTTGGGCCAACAATTATTATTACTATATATTACTGCTGTTTCACCTAAAGTAAACATATAATCTGTTGGTAATGTAACTACTTGTTCTTCTGGGAATGTTGTAAACTGATATGTCTTATTGGTTACAAGTGTACGAAGATCATCAATTCTTTTCTGATCCTGTTCAAATGCTGTACGCTTGTAATTGATACCTGAGTATCTAGTTTTAATAAACTTATCTAAACCAGCCATTAACCAATATTCAATATCTGCTGTAACTGGTTTCTCAATATTATTATCAAGCAAACCTATTTCGGTTTCAAATGCAGTTTGTAATTCAATGAACTTCATAATTATTCTCTATTACTTTGGTTAGATGGTTTAGTTTGTAATCTGTATTTACCTTCTGTGATAAACATATTAACAGCAAGGTCAACTATTTCACTATGAACAGATTCAGGTAATTCACATTTTGAAGCACCAGTTGTAGTATTAAATCTTAATGGTTTTCTATAGTAAGTAAGAATAACACCGCTTAAAGTAGTATAGGCGTCTACTACTGCTTCCATGTACATATATTTAGTAGTTGGATCAGATATTAAAGCTACTGCTGGTTGTCTTACAATTGGTGTATTATAAGCAGTCTTCATAAACTTTGGTAGATCCCTATATTTTACTAATTGATTATCTACTTTAGTTTCAGTAGTATACTGCTTATAAGTACCTTTTACTTTACTTACGGAGTGTACGTATAAGAAATATTCATCAGTAGTAGAATAGGGTAGTCTATATCTAGCTATACCGTTTGATGTAGAACCGCTTTGTGTGAGTTCTCTTTCAACCAATAAACTTTTAATAGAATCTGTATTTCTAGTTTGAGTATTGGTTTCAACTTCCATTTGATCATCACCTACATAGTTCATCATTACATAGCGATCCTGTGCTTCATTAAGTATAGAAAAAATCAAATCTGAATTTGGTTTATTTTCTATAGTGAGATCTGGACTAATAAGTTGGAGTCTACGTTCAAACTCCATTTGCATTTCCTTGCTACTCATATTATTCTGCTAATTGTGCCACATACTGTGGGTGTGATTGAACTCTTGGTGATTCTATATTTTCTAATGCCATATCAGCAGCTAACTTAACCACTTCATATTGCATATACTCTGGTATTTCATCCATGCCCGAAGTAATATCCTGATTATTTAATCTCTTAGGATATGCTAGATAAGTTAAGTCGATAGTATAGGGACCTGTCATAAGATCCCTATCCACGAACACTATCAACTTATTATCTTCTAGTATAGCAACAGGTTCTTCTATCCAAGGTTTGTTATTATATGTCTCTAAGAACCTCATTGCGTTTTCATGACTTATTAGTTTTACATTAGCTAATTTACTACCAAAGTGTAATGTACCTTGAATAAAATACATACGTTTATCTTGAGTTTGACTACCATAAGTAATAGTAGATTTAAAGTCATTGAGCATTAATCTATTACTAGTTGTTTCACTCAATAGTGTTAAACCTTTATCCGTTTTTACTAAACCTTCAAGGTCTGATACACGTTTACTATTTTCTTCAAAAGGAGTTCTAATAGTATTATTGCCCGTAAACTTGGTAGCTATTTTACTGAGGTATGCAGCATATAACCAATAATCTATTTCCTCAGGTAAAAAAGAAGGACAACCAGACATACCAATATTAACGGCATTCTTGTCAGCTTCTATTTTAAATGCTATATGTAATTCACTAATATTCATAATTATTTAGATTCAATTTCTTGCATGATTGCCATTTTGATATCTTGATTAGCCTTTTCATTTAAGAAACTAATAGCATCGTCTTGGCTTCTACCAATCACGTCAGTACCATAATAGTATACATTTTTTGACTTACGAATTACATTCTTACTAATTGCAGTCTCTAAAATGTATTGAGTATCTTTATTTTTGTTATCAATCCACAGTAGGAAGAATTTACGAGGATCTTTTTCAATCAATTCAAACAACTTGCTTTCTACTAATTCATTGCTAATGTTGTCTGACTTATGACCATAAATACGTAAACATTTACGCATCTCTTCGAGAGACATCTTATTAAATTCTGCAAATGCTTCACGTTTAATTTTGTTAAGTTTGTTAGCGGCTTCTGCTTCCGCATCGGTGTTAACTAACACATAATCATGTTGAGGTCTGATATTGCTTAAACCAGTTGCAACTCTTTTATGATTTTTTAAAAACAGATACGCTAATTCATCTTCAGGTTTTTCAGTATGCAAGAAAACATCTTTAGCTCCTAATCTTACACTATAAGTTTTCCAAAAAGAACTAGTAGGTGCTAAATGACCTTCTTCATAACCCATAACTTTTTCAAGTCTACGAGCATCTTCTTCACTTAAACCTGTATGAATGTTACCAGCTCTTGTCCAATATGTACCAATATAATCGTAACAATTTTTATATTTAGCTATTCCAGCCCACGGATTTACTCGGGCGAATTTTAATACTACTTCCATAATTTTATTGTTTAAATAATAATCGGGGGCTAATGCCCCCTCTTATTAATATTTTTAATTTTCTAAAACATGTACAGGAAAATGAGTTTTATGCCTCAACATCCATGATGAGCTCCCCACATGCACGGGGATCGAACAAGCAAATGCCCATCTCACCTAATAAATGCACGCTATAGCCATCCTTTGCGTTTGATCTAACTGTGCTTGCATTCTTACCATAACCTGCACCAGGAGCAACAGAACCTGAAGTATTCCAGATTACCATTTCACGATCTTTTCTAACTACCTTAACGATGTTAGATTTACCGTCTCTACGACCCAGATCCAAAAATGTCATTCTATAAGATTCCAGCGGTTTACCAGAAACTGGATGCAACAAACGATTGTAAGTTGTATCATCATATAGCGGGAAGTGTTTCAATGTCAATTCGATACCATTAGTCATTTTGTAAGTAACAAACTGACCACCTAATACTAAAGACTGACCTGAACCAGTTACAAATTTAGTATCAATTAAATTCATAGTAACCGCTTTCTGTTTCAAAACTCTATCGAATTCTCTCATACCCATTTCACCAGTCAGAGCAACAAACTTACGTTCATTAGTACCTAAAATATTATAAGACAGGTCAAACAAGAAATCTTCCAACAGTTCAGCTGTCAATTCAGTATAATAACGTCTATTAGACGGAGCAATCTGCTGCAACAAACCTGCAGGAATATATACCGGACGACCATTAGTACCCAGTAAAGAAGTAGAGCCATCTTTGTTTACGTTACTCTTGGAGTAAACTAACATACGTTCACATCTCTTAGACCATTCTCTCATAGCTTTCCATTCCTGATAATCAGACCACAAGTAAGAAGTCTTACCTGTTTTAGGATCTTTTAAAGCGATCCACAGTACTGTAGAATAAGCTGTACCTGTAATATCATAATCCAGACGAGTAGTAAACAAGAAGTTTCTCATCTTGAAATGAGTATTATAGTTCAGGATATCGCCTTCTTCGCTGTATTCTTCATAAGCAGAAGCCAAACGAGATACCTGATGACCAGATACTAAATATTCACCAGGAATATAAGAACTAGATTGTCCATCAGCAATGAAACAAGTGTAAACCCATTCGTTACCATCCTGATAAGGTGCACCAGATACACGTACCTGATAGTTTCTGTCATCGAATTCCAAGATAGCACCAGGCTTTTTATTCACACGGAGTCGTTAATTCCGCATCGCTAGTTTTACTAGCAGCTACATCTTTCGATGTAGAATTGACTATATCACAATCCTTATTTAAAAAGGATTTCCAGTACTTCGGGTTACTTAACCCTACACCCTGGTTAGGGGTTAGTCGATGAACCTTCAAGTCTACTTTATCAACACGCAAACCTTTTAATAAACCAGCTTTTATATAAGCTCCTGTGTTTGCGTATTTTTGAATTAATCCGTAAGTATATCCACTTATTCTAAATTGCTTACGTAGTTTACGAAAACCAAAAATAATAAATTGTTCATTATTATAAATGTTTGTAAAAACGTATGCTATTTGTGGACCTTCTTTTGTTCTTATGGGTGGAGTATTACAAGTCACTTTAAACAAATTGTGTGTTTTTGCATGTTCTATGTTTTCTTCTGCAGTAACCCATTCCAAGTTATTAAGATAGTTGTTTAATTTATCTCCATCTATATGATTAACTTGTTCTTTGTTATTAGGATTATCAATAAAAGTCATTGCAACTAATCTGTGTACTCTATAATCATATCTTTTATTATCTTTAGTAAAAGTAACATGTAAATAACCTCTTGGATTTTTAGTAGGTTTTAAAAACTTTTTACTTCGATGTGACCATATTTTTCCATCTGTAGTACATGCATATAAATTTTCCCACCCAGGGATATCTTTCATTTCGTAGCCTTGCTCGGCTGCTGATTGTCCATTGTTCATATTTTTATCTTTAACTCTATGGTTTAAAAATCTTTAGGAGTTTCCAGCAATTCTCTGGATTATTCGATATACGTTACCGTATAAAGCGGCCTCTTAGCGGTGCTATGCTAAATAACCGAACCATTTATCTTCTAATGACAACATAATGGGAGTGTTACCCAAACCTGCCATAACTGTATCTGCATTAGCGGCAGTAATTTCTTGTCCATTCCACTTTGCAGAACGAATAGTTACAGCTCTATCGGTATCGATCATTACGTTCCATTCGTAATCTCTCTGATCAATTGACATTACATTACCAAGACCACCAGTAATAGCATCCAAAGACGTGCTATAACCATCATCTTTAGAACCAAATACATAAGAAATAACACGTGTTACTTCATACGGTCTAGTTAACATTGCATTTGAAATCATGTTTTCATCTACAAGATCTGAAAACCATTTACCTCTACCGATCTGTAAATTATTTAAAATTCCGTTATCCATAAATATTAATAAAATTTATTTAATTAAAGTAGTTGTACTGCGCGACTAAATATAGAGTTAGAGGAGTTGGTATTGATTCTTCTTGTACCTTTACTAACACCCGTAGATCTGAGACTCTGTTTCAGATTTTTAATAGCTGAGCTAGTACCCATTTTCTTAGCAGTATCAAGTAAAGTGTCGCCTTTCATTGTAAAATAGGCAGACTCTATTAAATTTTTTACGCTTTTTGAATAATCTTTTTGATATTGAGTTTTACCATTAGCATCTGCTTTGAATATATATGCAAGTAAAGCTTTCTTATCTTTCTCGGGAACTTTAATTCCACGAATGTCTTTCATAGCGTTTATTTCACCGACAACGTCGTCCATAAACTTTTGTTGACGAGCTACCATTTGCTCATGTTGCTTTCTCTGATCTTCTAATAGCTGTTCCTTTTTAGTCTCTTCTATCTCCTTCATTGCTTCCAGAGCATCTTCAGCTTCGTCTTCCAAGATACCAGCGTCTTCATATTTTTCGATTTTACGAGCAATCTGCTTTTCGTTAAAACCTTTTTCAGCTAATAGCATCTTAACAATTTGCTTCTGATTACTTTCAATTGTAGTATCAAAGTTTTCATAATCGATCTCTGGAGTAAGAGTAAAATAATCATTAAGATCGCCGCCATTGCGTACAAATTCATCCAGTTTAGCTACGTCTTCATTAGCATACTGAGGAACTGATTGTTCTTTGATAACTTCTTTAAAATAGTTAACCAATTCTTCTACAGTCTTTGGTTTCTCTTCTTCTTCATCGTCATCAAATTCCCATTCTAATTCTTCAGCAATAGCATCGAATAATGCTGTAACTTTAGAAGATTCTTCTTCATCTACATCATCATCGTTATCATCGATATTATTGACATCATCATCTTCTTCTACTTTCTTAGTTTTCTTATTCTTTGTTTTATCGTCATCGTCGATGTTATCATCAATATCATTTACATCGTCATCATCATCAACCTCATCTTCTTCAGGTTCCTGCTTCTTGTTCTTGGCACCTGGAGTGGCTGGTCTAGCTTTTGCTGATTGTCTTTTCAATTCTTCTAACTCCTCATCAGTCATCGCATCGGGATCGTCCGGAGTAGGAGTAATTGTAGTCGTGTTAGAATGATCTTCTACAAACATATTAGATATTGCTTCAAATCCAAATAGTGTATCATTACTATTGTTATCCATAATTGTAATTAATTAGATTATTTTTTCTTTTTACCTTTATTCCATTTAGCAGCGTTTTGCGCAAATATAGCTCTTTTACGTGTTAAAGGATTTTTACTATGAGTTAATTCTTCAGTACTCTTACCTGTTCTTTTCTTAAGAGCGTTAAACTTACCTTTGTTTTTCTTCTTTATATGTATCCCACCATCTTTATAAGTTGGTATTGGATACAAGGGATAAATTTCTTCCATATTGATTATTCTTTATTTGTTTCATATCCGGCAACAGGTAATAGTAATGGAGTAATAAATTCCATTGGAGTTAAATTATTTATCCTATCTACAAATCTAGATTTGTTTCTATACATGTTGTATTGCAATTTATTAGCATTATTAACAACACCTGTATTTCTAGGATCAAATAAGAAATCTTCAATAGTATTTTGATTAACCTTTGAACTCCAGTCATGTATCTTACCTTCATTTACTAAAGCTCTTTTCAAATGCAACATATGGGATTTTGATTCACTAGGATCTAATAAATACGCTTGCATGTTTGGATTAATATTAATTCCTTTATTACGTAATTCTCCTGGACCCATAATATTACCTTCATCTAGTAAATATGTTAAATAACGATTGTTTGCATCTGATGCCAATTGATCAGCTAAATGCCCTAATTCATGATTTGCTGTTCCTGGTAAATATTGTAATGGATCTATAGTAATAACATAATCATCAACTACAGGTCCATAGTCTTGTACATCTCGTACTCTACTTATTTTTGCATTTTTATTACCTGGCAATTCTGCATATTTAATATATTTACCACGATTTGTCATATCTCTTGCAGCTATTCTTTTGTATGCATCAAGATAATCTGTACCATACGCAGTATCAATTCCTTTTACTAACTCATAAGTTTTCTTATCTGGTAGTACTGCATCTTCTATAGTCTTATTAATTTCTTTTTCATATTTCTTGATATTTCTATCTCGTCTTATTACTTCAGAAAATTCAGAATTATAATCACTTTCCTCTTTGACTTTTTTCTTGTTCTTTGATGTTTTACTACGAGCCTTTTCTGCCAAAATAGAAGGATATTCATCAACCATACTACTATGTATTTCAATAGGAGTGTTTAATGTGTTACTTACTCTAGATTTTATTTTTCTTAAACCCTTACCAACACCCCAAGGAATGGCATTCATTAATGTACTTACCGCGGCATTACCATAATTACCTTTTTCTAATTCTTCTGCAGTAGTAATCGCATCTTTTATATAACCTGCAGGAGTTATATATGCTTCAGGTTGAACTAATTCTGCTTTACCAGATATTTGTTGCTGTCTCTTATAATACTCTGGAGTACCTGGAGTAAGACCTAACTCTTTGGGTGGTACTATCTTTTTACCACCGTCTTCGTATCCAGGAATTGAATCGAATTGTGATTTAATATCAAAATAGCTAGCATTAGGATTCTCAGCTCTAACCGCATCATATATTTGTTTACGCTCTTTTAATGTTAGATCTGACCATTTCATAATTATTTATTTTCTTCAGGAAATAACCAATGTTCAGTATAGAAATGATAATAGTTTTTATCTTTACATACTTTAGAATGTAATCCTGCATGTATTAAACTAGGTAAACCTATTACTAATAAATACAAGGGACCTAAGATTTTCGATTGTCTAGTATGGCCCAATTCGTGACGCAAATGCTTAATATTATTAACAATAATATAATTCCCAAGAGTGATGCCACTCCGCATATTACTAGATAGCTTACATTTAATACACTCACCACAAGTTTCTTTAGTACAGACTTCATAACCTTTATAGCAATGATACAAGGCTAACCCCAGTAAATTCTGGGGTAATTGCCAAGTATACAATGCTGCGTTTTTAATTTTATTTAACAGCTTTTTCATATTACTTACCTGTTTTACCAGTTTTACCACCTTTCTTGCTTCCGCCTTTCTTACTTCCACATGCCATAATTAATTCCTCCTATTTTTTAGTTTTAGATTTAGCCTCTCCTGCCACTTTGTTTTTAAGGGCTGTCTTGGCTTTTAATTTTTCACGTTCCATTGCAGCTTTATCTTTAAGAATCTGCAACTTCTTAGCTTCTTCTAATTTACGTTTTTCTAAAGCTATTCTTTCACGTTCAATAGTAGCTTTAAGTTTTTCAGCTTCTTTCTGTGCTTCTATCTTGCGTTGCTCTATTGCTTTCTTATTATCTTCAGCTCGCATCTTATTTGCAATATCCATTTGTTTAGTCATTGCATCAGATACAGCTTTTTGTCTTTCGATTTCTTGTTTACCTATTTCAATAGGATCAGGTATACCTGACATATCCTGATCCATATTCTCAGAACCACGATAAGCATTCAATTGAGCAACAGTAATCTTAGTAGCATTATCTTGATCAATTTTATATTTTTCAAGATCCATTTCAGCCTCTTTAAGCATAAGTTCTTGTTCTTTAACTTCATTCTGCATCTGAACAAGTTGCTGTTGCTGTTGTGCTTCTTGCTCTTGTAAAGCCTGTTGCTGTTGCATTCTATTATTCTCGATATCTCTAAGCTTAGATTTAATCATGCTTAAGTTATCCAGAGTAATGATCTCGGCAACATCTAATAATGATGCGCCATTCTGCATTGCGGGTTGAATCAAACTATGTAATTGTTCGATTGCTTGATTGTCCTTAGTACTATCAGATACAAATATATCAAAATCTTCGTAACAAAAGTTATCATCTATTTGTAAGAATACTCTTGTAACGTCATCTTGCATATAATGTAAATACTTTTTAGTATCTTTCCAAGCATACTTAGATGTATCTAATAACATTGATAAAACTCTTTTCTTTACCTGATTATGTAACCAGAACCAAGGCTCAGTAATGTGTGCAGATTGAACTACAGATCTTTCAACATTACCAACTAATTCATTACTAGAAATAGCTCCTTGTCTCTGAGGAGATACACCAGATAATTCTGATACCATTTGTTCTATCTTATCTAGTAATCCGATATAAGTATTAATAGTATTGGCCATACTAGCATCAATAGAGGCCCATTGATTGTATGGTGATGGTTTACCACCTTCTCTACCAGGAATGTTCCATCCTTCTTCGTAAGGATTAACAAATACTACACCCAGCGCATTCATGTAATGCATCCATTTATCAACATCAATACCCATACTTTTTGGTATTTGAGTCACATCAATCACTGGAAGTTTACCTTTATCTCTCGCTATAGCTAATTCTAAACGATACCACAAGATAATATACATATACTGTAATGGTTTCATAATAGCTACTAGAGATTTAGCTTTACTATTGGTATTACTGTAAGCCACTCCAGTATAAGGTAATTTACCAGAATTTAATGTAGAACTATTTTCAAACTGATATTCTACAGGTTGCATTCCAAAGTAAAGTGCATCTTCATCACCTTCATCCGCAGTTCTATAGCCTTCCCAAGTTTCAGTAATCCATTTCCATTCAATATCTATTTCATTACCTGTTTCTTTATAAGTTTCATCTACTTCAAATTCTTCAACTGTTTCTGTTTCAGGATTTAAAATAGTTACAAAACCTATTTTCTTAAACGATTTCCAGCATACATGATATAATATAACATCATCTAATACTCTGTCTTCTAGATATCCATTAATTGAATTATATCTATTTAAAGTAATATGATTATAATCATCAACAGAATTCTTATCAGGACCGTAGCCAGAAGTAGGTTTCTGACCTACCAATTCTAACAAATGATTTAACTGTTTTTCATCTAGTTTATCATAATAATCATCATATAAACTAGCTACTGATGTACGTATTCTTCTTACACACCAAGATGCTTCATCTACAAATTCAATACCTTCTTCTGCAGGATACTTAAAATCCATAGTATTAACTCTTTCTGCAAATGGATCACCATTTCTAATACCTACGTAATAGAATTCCAATCCACCACATAAAGCATCTTTAAATCCTTTTTCAAATTCGTGTGGTAAATTTAATTTTTTCCATAAGAAGTTCAAAGAATTGTATGCAGTTATTTCTGCAACATCTTTATAACTTTTAGTGAGATATTCTTGTATTTTTTCTGGTGTCTGTATTTCGCCTGTTTGTAAAGCTTGTTGAAATCTTTGTTGTTCTTCTGGACCTAATTGAGCCATCATTGCTGCTTGTGCATATTCCAGTAACATTTGTTTAGCTTTCTCTTGAATATCTCCAGCAGCAGCATCACTGGTTCTACACACATTGTAGTTAAAAGGTCTCTTTGTTTCTTCTCCTAATAGTAAATCTATTTTAGGTCTAATTATATTATAGTCCTGAGCCATTGCTGGAAAACCATCATCTTGGTTAAAAGGATTTGTAACATACTTAAGATCTTTTTCATTATATATACTATTATATAAATCATAATAACTCTGTAATTCCTCTTCGTCTGGAATCGAGTTAGCAGAAGAAAAACCAGATATACCTATAAAATAGTCTACACAATCTCTACGCCATTCCTCTGTCTTTTTAGACATAGGTAGCTTTTGTACAGGCATGTTTGATATATTTCTTTCCATATTAGTTAGTAAACATATAAGTGGTTGTACTAAAACTGTTATTTATCTGTGGCTCATAAGTATTATCGTAATTTTTAAATAAAGGAGCATTAAATAATCTAATCTGTTTCTCCTTTTCAGTCTTTTGCTTTACTTGATAATTATACAATTGTTCTTTGTATATCATAATCTGTAGTAATGCCATTACTCGGTCTACATTAATTTTTTCATTATATTTGATTAATTCCTCAAGTAATGGTTCAGACATGATAGTATTCAATCTTAAAGTATCATTACCAAGATCTTCTTCAAGCCATTCTTTTATTCTATCGATACCCCAAGCTTTAATCTCTTTTGTCATATGACAGCCTTTTCCTCTATTTACTTTAGAGGAATTAGTGATATCTCGTATGATATCTGGTTGATCAGCTAATAAGTAATTACAATGCTTATTGTTAAAATAAGTAAAAATACCAGTATTCTGATTTTCTACCATTGCTTTAGCATTATAATACTTAAGTAACTTACGAACATTCTCATAGAATTCTTCAGCTGTTTTAGGTCTACCAGTATATTCTGCTACTATTATATCTTGATAAGATTCAAAATCTTGAAAACGTTTGTATATAATACAAGAACCAAGAGAATTAGTACCAGATTGATCTTGATCATACGGGTCAATACCAGCAATATATAAACCAAAAGGTGCATCCTTTACTGGATGTTCCCATATCACCACAGCCCCTGTAGGATCAGCAGTTTTAGGTAAAGGAAACTCTTTTATATCATTTTTATTTTTTGAGATGTTCCATACTATTTCTCCTTTTACCTCAGTAAGGTATCCTACTTGTTTAGCATTAGCTAATTTCTTATTAGTTCTTATTCTAGCTAATTGTTTTTGTAATTCTTTTTTGGGAAATATGTTACCCGATAGTTCAGTAAATGCTTCTGCTGGCGTCTCTGAATGTTCGGCACAATATCTATCGACCTGTTGAGAACTTTTAGCACTTTTTAATTCTTCTTCTCTAAGATTTAATATGAATTCTCTGGCTTTTTCATGTAATGTGTTGCCATCTTCATCCATATATAATCTTTTACCATTCTCATCACGTATATCTAGATTAGTATGCTGCGGTACAAAGAATCCACATGGTTTACCACCTTGCGCTCCTTCATCCCATATATTATCAAATTCTATACAGTTAAATGCTTTAGGATCATAAAATGCATTTCTTAAACCTGCTACATTATCACCTTCATCACCACCTGTACCAAACATAATCATTAAACCAAATGCTACACCATCCTGTTCTACAGAAGGTCTAGCAATTTGCCATGCAGCTTCTAATTGATTATTAGATCCAGCTTCTTCCCATAAGATTAATTTACCAGCTTTACCACGGACTGAATCAGGATTATCTTTAATAGATACACCCATTATCTCAGACTTATAACCTGTTTCTACTTTGTTACCATAATCATCAGTAACAAGCATAGAAGCTCTACGTCTCATGGATGTATTTGATACTTGTCTCTTTTTACCCCAAGCTGTATTACCATCAATAAAATCCATGTAATCCCAAGCCTTAGTAAGAATGCCATCTTCTGTTAAATACTGTTTATTAGCAGCATATACATATGATTTTGAATTAGGTATTAAAAAGAAGTTTCTACATAGCATAGCACCACCTTTGTAACTATTGTGTGTGGGAATAAAGTCCTTAGTAAGGTATAAACTATTATCATGATCTACAATTATACATCTTTGCTTTTCTTTATAGCCTAAAGATTTAATAGATTTTAATCCTATAGCATTGTATTTATAAGTTCTATCATGACGAAGTTTCTCTAATTTACGAGGTAATTTAAAAATATTTTCTTCTGTGATAATAGTTAATTCCCAATGCGGTAGAGTATTTGAAAAGTTGCCATTACCAAAATCTACATTACTTCTACCAGGAATTTCATTAGATTTCTTACATCGTATACCTAGACTTCTACAAAGAAAAGCTACATCGTCTACTAATTGTTCAGAAGTAGACACAAATGTGGATGCCCCGTTTGTACAAGAACCATCGGTATCCATTAATCCTTGTAGTAACTCCATCCTATATTCAATAGGAGCTAATTTATATTCTAAAGGAATAAACTTCTTATCAGCTTTAACTCTTAAACCTAATGTTTTTAATTCCCTTCCTAGTTCGTGAATACCTTTTTGATTCGAAATTATCACATATTGAAATTTATCAGTCAATGGTTTAATAGTATAGTTAGGTAATCTCTTAGACAATTCTTCTACAATAAAAATATCATCTGTAGAAAATTTAATTTGACTTCCACAAATATAACCATCCCCAAGTAATACACCTAACACATAAGGATCTATTTTACCAGGTGGCTGTTCAAAATCAATAGGTCTTACTGAAGGTAATTTATAAGGATAAAATTCTTTTCCTTTACTACCTTGTTTTAATTTTAACTTACTGTATTCCTTAGTAGTTTTTATATGAAGTTTACCTCTAGTAGAATTTATAGTAGACCATAAATGATTTTCACCACATCTAACTTTTCTTCCATCCTGTAGTTCTACTTCGTATACTTCCTGTTCACCCTGTTCATTGATTTCGATTACTTTGCAAGCCCTACCATCCGGATTCATAACAAAATCACCAACTTTTAATGACCCCATTGTAACAAATCCATTTGGAGTTAACACTTCTTCAGATTCTGGTTGTTCAAAACCTTTACGTCTAGCTTTTGCTACGCATAAGTGTTTACCTTGATTCTCAGCTTCTTCTATAGATAAGAAATAGTAATAGTCATAATCATAGAAATCAGGAAAAGCTGTTTCACGAGTCTTCTTTACTACATCGTGTCCTTTTGCGTCTTTTGTAATCTTATAGATAATTCTTTGAATGGGACAGTAATTAAGATAGAAATAATTATAACCTGTAATGTAATCACCATCATCTGCAGTAAACCCATTAATACATCTATCCATTTCGGTTTCCCAAAATGAAAAGTATTCTGAAGTTCCTTTAGGGTATAAACAGTAAGAGCCGGTCTCCATAAACTGGATGGCCGGCTGTCTAAATTTATTTGAATTTATTATCTTCTTACTGAAATCAACCATGTTACTTTTTCTTAAACCAATTTTTGATCTTTTGCCAGGTTGAAATTTTAACAGGTGCTTTTTCTGGAATTGGCATACTACCCTTACAAGGTGTATCTAAATATTCCTGATGTCTTTTATATGCTTCTGTAAAATCCAGAGTAATTGTACCGTTAGCCTTGGCAATTTTGCCAGATGTCTTAGTCTTAGCCATATCTTTATAATTTTATGCAGCAACGCTGCTTGGTTTTTAATGTTTTAAATTGTGTTTATATTGTTACAACTACTTCGGTAATTCGAACGGATTCAGCTCTCCGCCACCTCTTACTTTTGAATTTGACAATTCTTCTGCTCTTACAGAAGACTCGAGTAAATCTAGAGATTTTATAGTATTACCTAATGAACCCATACCTGCTAATATATCTTTTACCTTCTTTTCATCAAGTTCATCAGCTAAAGATTCACTATAATATCTAGATATACTTTCTAATTTCTTTCTAGCATTTTGCAGTAGTTGTAGTGTTAAGGTGTTTGCAAATGCTATATAAGCTTGTTCAGCCTCAATTACTTCTTTAGGAAGTTTTATATTTTTATCTCCAAACAGTTCTTGTTTTAATCTTGGCTCTATCTTATCGCTGTCCATACTCTGAACATAGGGACTATCATATTTATTTTTAAGAACTATATATGAGATATATTTAGTAGCCATTTCTTTATCTGCCTTATCGGCATCCCACACCTTTTTAAAGGCTGGGATACCTAGGGCATCATTGTGTATAACTACTTTACCTGCCAGAATATCAAATAGTTTCATTAGTTCAGACAACAATCACAACAAACTTTTTCACAATTTCCACAATCACGTGACTTTATATAATTGTCTCTCTTTTCTTTTAATTCTACTAATTTATTAATAGCAGAAGCACAAGGTATAATTATAATTTCAGGAGCTTTATCTTTTTCTATAGTAAACGTACTGAACAATATACTAGGTTCGGTAATTTCATATTTTTGACCTTCGTAGTATAATTCTCCAGCTTCAGGTAAAATGTAATAATAATTGATTATATCGTATTTGTCAAAATAATTCTGAATATTTTCAATAGAACCATCCGTACTGCTTAACAAATTGTTGTATTTTAAATTGTAAATCATATTAATCAAATTTTAAGTATCTTAATTTATAATGTCTATTTAAAGCATCAATTGCTTCTTGCTTAGTGTAAAACATATTTACATACTCTGGATTACGACTGTAGTTATTTATTATCTCCTTCAGCTGCTCCGCTATCTCGTCCTGATTCTTGTGTCTCATTTTCTATTGTATTATCTGATGAACCAAAACCGTTTTCACCTCTGTCACCTTCAACTAATTCTTCAGCTAGAGTAGGTTCAATAGTAGGATAAGGCATAATAATTAATTGTGCAATCTTTTCACCTGGTTGATAAATAGTAGGTAATGCATCCGTAGTAAGTTTAAACTTACACATAATTTCACCTCTGTAACCAGCATCTACTACACCTACACAGTTACACAATGATAACGATCTCTGAGATACAGATGACCTCATAAAGATAAAACCTACATACCCTTCAGGAATCTCTACTGCTAAATCAGTATGGTATACTAGTACCATTTTACCACTCTTATCAAATTCCTGAGTAAACCTAGTAGCGGTTAGATCTAATCCAGCATCATTTGGGTTAGCATAAGTAGGTAATACCGCATCTTGTGTTAATTTCTTAAACTTTACTTCCATGTTATTTTCTTACTATATTGTTTCCTAATATTATTTCGGTCATCTGTGCTGCTAGATTTGCAGCATAGTCTTCAGCAAAATTGCTCTTACTTACTTCTTGATATATTGCTTTTAGCATCTGCATTATTGTTGCTTGATTTAGCAAAATCTGATCTAGTTTTTCTTCCATTTTTTGCATAATATAAAAGAGCTAAAGCGTTCCAAGCAATTGCTGCTTCGTGTCTTACTTTGGTTTCAGGATCAAATTCCTCTAGAGAAGAAGCATACAAATGTCTTAATAAAGCTCCTTTGTAACGCTCATAACCATTATCAAGATTCTGCCAATTATTATCACCATACTTCTTAGCTCCTTCTGTATATACTCTAGCTATGTCTTCAAGACAATCTAATGGTATTAATTCCCATCTTGTTTTATCATCTTTTCTGTCGTTTTTCTTTCCTTCCATCGTAAATATTCTTCTAATTGATCCACACACCAAGTAACCAAATATGCATATTGTTCATTTCCCTCATCATAACCTTCAGTATTCATTCTAAGAAAATCATAAACTGCATCTGCATAATGTATTGATTCGTGAGCTAATGTAGAACATTCTACTTTAGATTTTAATGCTATTAGTATACCCATTCTTCCACTTTTCTTTTCTGCTACCAAATAAGTAACCCCTAATGTGTTATTTGGTTTATCTGGTGTTTCACATTTATCTTCATTTTGAAGATGTTTAGTAGTTAAGAAAAAGTCAAAGAATTGAGTTATTTCATCCCAATTATCTATATCTGATATATAAAGATTTATTGGATATAAATTCTGAAATAGTAGAATATTACGAGGTTTGTTCAATTTCTTTGCCATATTTCTTTTTAGGTTTTATCTTAAAAAGATAACTAAACATTATTGGTTTGATATCCTTGGTATTACTTATCTTTTCATTTGCAAATTTAAATGGATGATTACATATTACTTCTACTACTTGATAAGGTATGTTATATTTGTTAGCTAAATGGGTATATATGCTAATTCTTTTTTGAGAAATCATATGCCATTTTATAGTTTTCATTCCAAAGTAAATCATCGAGATCACTATCTGTTTTTATAGAATTAGGTCTAATGGTATTGGCAAATATCTTTAAAGAATCTATCCAACGATCTGCATCAAAAACTATTAAAGAATTTAGTAAATCAACCTCTTCTTTTGTGTAATCTTCTCTTGGTTCTAAAATTACTAATTCGTCATAATCAATTTTACCCTTAGTAATAGGGAAACACAATGTCGTATGATCTGTAATATAATGGAACTTATTGTATGATAGATCTATATGAAATAACTTACTAAATAGTTTAGTTATTCTTGAATGTTCTTTCCAAAGTAGAAAACTACCAGGTTTAATTTTCAGAGTTTCCATATTTTATTTTTAATATAATAGTCAACTGGACTCTATCACCAATAATAATGGGTATTAAAGCTTTGTTCACACACAATTCATCTTCTGCAGGACCAGCTTTCAATATCCCTTTATCTTTGAAAGACTTAATGTATCTACTCAGGTTATCCTTAGTAATACCTAGATTCTCAATAATCCATTTTCTATTGTGTCTATTAGCTACATTTTTATTTGTGTTTGGTTCTTTTTCATATTCAATATCCATTCTAATCAATGTAGCCATTAACTCTAATTCTCTATCGGTTAACCTAAGTATGCCATTAAGTGTATGTAAGAATTCTGTTATAAGTTCATCCTTGTTGACTTGTTTAACAAGCTTATTCATTTATAATAGATTCAAATTTATTTAGAACTTTCATCAGATTAAAGTAAACAGTATCATGTTCTACTTTTTGACATGTAGGCATTTTACCTGCTTCATATTTTTCTTCAACTACTTTATTACGTTGATTGTACTTATTCTGTAATCTCTTAATTTCTGTATAAAGCTTTTTTACTTTATCAGAATTATTATCAATTTTATCTTCCTTAGTAGGAGATAAAAGACCTGCTTTTGTATAGTTATCGATCACTTTTGCAGAAATAACCATACTCTTTGCCGAATAAGTGTTGTCTGTAGTTTTCTCTGAACTCATGATGAAATTTTCATTTTCTTTATTATAAGAAAATACATCATCTACTTCTGCACACCCAAAAGGTTTAATAACTTTATACTCTGTAATCATATTACTTATTTTTAAATTCGTTAATTGCAAGTTGTATCCACTTATTAATATCAAATTCAGTATCACCTTCTTTAATCGTAGTACCGTTACTAGTATATTGTTTAGGTTGCTGAAAGATATTATATAAACTTAGTGCATCTTGCATGGATAAATCGATAGAATCAATTACTTCACTATTAATATCATTAATGTCTTTAATCACATTCAATCTAATTTGCCCATTTGGAAGGAGAGTTATAAGCTTACTATAATCTCCTAACATGTTTTGTATCATTTGTTGTATCATGACTCTATAACGTAATAGTTGTGTTTTTGTTGCAACTTTTTACAAATAAAAAGGGGTTAAGTAAAACCTAACCCCTAGTGACACCACATACAACCACGATTTAATTAAAAGACTAACGCTTTAGTCTAGTTTATTTTTTAATAAAAGCTACTACATTATATGGATTTACTAACTGAGAATCTTTAAATAGATCAAAATCAATTGTAGATTTTCTAGAGTAAGCTATAATATCACCTACTTCAGGATGATTGTTAGGATCTGTCCATTGATAGTTAGCTGGAATTGCTAACACTATACCTTTCTTAAAGGTTGTAGGTACTTTCTCTGTAACTGTTTCACTATCTGTAATCTGATAGCCATTTTCATCTGTTTCCCCAGTATTGATAGGCTTTGTTATTTCTTTTTCAATATACTCTTCTGGTAATGGTTTTACCAAGATATCTTTAATAAATTGAAACTCTAACTTAGACAGTACTGTATTCAATAATTCTTTATCTTCTGTATTCATGAATAACTTAATTTAATTGGTTACTATAACGTAATAACTCTTGAAAATGTTCCAAAAACATTATATTTTATATTTTAGTATATTACCACCTGTGCAGCATATATCTAAAGCTATCTTTGGACAATGTTCTTTATCTTCAAAGACACATCCATCACAACTACCACTAGGTTGAGGGTGTACTATGTATTCAATATCGTTGATTATTACTAAGCCTTTTAATATAGCTTCTTTAGCCTCTGGTTCTCCCATCTCAAATTTAATCATAATTAAACTCTCCATCACAAGGATCTATATCAAGATCTTCATCATTACAATAGTTATAATCTATATCATCCATAATAGTATTAAGTTAAGTGATCTAGAGTAAGAGTAGATAGTTTATAATTTATTATCTTTACTCTGGATTTATCTATCTATTACTATCTATTACTATCTATTACTCAGTAACAGATAACGTTTGATATATCAATTTTGTTCCATTTTTAGTAAAATAAAAATAATTTTAACATTATTTATGATTATTTAATTCTTTCAACATTTGTACTCGTCTTTTTAGTTCTTTTTGAAACTCTTCCCAACCTTTTCTTCCAGTATACATTCCTTTGCCTATGCAATATATACCGTTACCAATAGGTCCGATTTGACAATAATCTTTAATTTTCTTAGCACATTTTTCAAAATCTTCTATTGTTAGAGGCTTATTTAACATAATTTAACTATTTTTAATATATTTTATAATTTAAAAGTGTTAACAAATCATAAAATTTGTTAATATTATCGAAATATAATGTATAACAAATCTTAAAATATGTTAAATTTTCAAAATAATTATTTAAAGATATTGCAGATATCTTAATACATTTATCACCATTTACCTTAGTATGTTCACCCATAACAAAACTTAATACTTCAAATTCACTATATTCATAGTACCATAGCTTACTAGATTCATTGTAAGTAAATCCTTTTTCTAATAGTTCTTTTTTAATTTCTTCCATCATAATAAAGTTTATTACATAAACGTGTATGTGGGAATATAGTTCAAAAATATTTTATAAAAATTTTTGGGTAGCGTAATAGTGAGAGCGTGAATAAAATTTTTCAAAAATAAAAATATAGCATAATAATGAGAGCATGAAGCACCAAACTCCAAGCCCCCCTCTTACCCCTTCGGGGGAAACACCCCCGTTGTATAGTTTTGTTCTTATTTAAATTTGTAGTATTGTGGATAAATTAAGTATTTTTCAGATCGAGGATGCAAGTACTAAAGAGTACGACGCTATCCGTGTGAAACTGTTTCCAGGTGAAGACATTGAAGACGCTGTTATAGGCTTTAATCGAATTGTCTTCGAAAACAATCAGAGTTTGTTATACTCCAGACTAAAGAAAAAGCTTGGAGATGAAGATACCTGGGAATGTAATGAAGACTTTACTGATTGTGTAAAGGTTTCAGGTGAAGCTAAAAGAGTTGCTTGTCGTAAACACTATCGCTTTGAGCGTGATGCGAAAGGTAATATCAAGAAGGCTTCGCCTGAAAGAGTAATCAGTTTTGTTAAATTGGTTGCTTTTCGAGGCGATACAATTGAGTCTGAACTCGAAAGATATCTCAATCAGATACCTGATGAGTTATTTTTAGAGGATGAAGAAGAGAAAGAGGGAGAGGAATAAATCCTCTTCCCCTCTTTTTACGGCATCAATCATCAATCATAAATAATCATTACATTTAATATATAGCGCATTATGGAGTACATCGTCGTTTTGATGTTTATCATTCTTCATTTAATAGACAAATATTTTATTAAAGATGATAAATAAGGAAATACAAGACTATATTGATTATCTATTATTTCTTAAATATGATAGACAATTAGTATGGTCTAATACTACAATTGCTAAAATGTCAGATAAGCATTTAGTTAATGCTATAAAATATCTGGAACAACATAATCCTAATCATAATATGTTAGCAATAATGTATAAAGAAAGAGACTATCGATTAGGTTGTTTTCAATTTACTTAATTTTAATCAATAAAATTATACATCATGTCAGATATAGAATTTACAATGATTACTACTGCCATTTTACTATATGCTTCAGCTATAGGTATAATAGCAGTTTTCATTCATACTCTTTATTCAATATACAAAGAGCGTAAAGAGCAGTAAAAACAAGTTATGTTTAACTTAATAGTTGTAGGTGTATATACTTAAACCTTCAGCATTATGATTAAAAACAACCAATCCCAGGTGAGTGGAAGTTCCACTTTTAAATATCCTGGGCAGTAGCCAGCCACAGCTACATAAGTAAACTTGGGCATTTTATTTACTTGCTGGTGGGGTAGTTTAAACCAGTAGTGCTGTTTTTGGCAGTTTGATAACGAAGCACTTAAAAGATAACAAAGGTAAACTGTACAGGAAACCAATTCCGATTTATAAGTTTGGTGACAACTTGAAAGAGAGTGACAGCTTGGAGAGACAGCATTGTATACTAATACTACTATTTTTTTATGATTTAAGTTTTACAAGCGTCTTATAGTTTAATTTAGACTATAAGTTTCAGTGAAGGTTCTAACTGAGTAATGCGTATCAGAACCATAAAAAACTCAATAACTTCCCAAGACATTGAGGGCACCAGTTTCTTATAGGTTACGCATGTGAGGACGAATATACTCCTTGCGATATAAGTTTTAGGTGTAAAATGCACGGTTCAATAAGCATTTATTTATAAATAGTTAACTGTCTTTTGAATATCTACTCCTCACAGTCGATTTCCTATATCGACTTATCATTGTGAAATGATTATTCCTCGCTAAGTAATAGTTAGTAAGTATGCGTTGATACGCCAAGGTACAGGTTAGGAGACCTGTATACTGAACACTATTACTCTCACCTCTCCAAAGTAATGACAACCTCATCGTAGTTACTCACTCCTGCTTAATTTTATCGTTTATCGTTTGCCATAATCACGTAAGAGTAACGGGTTTTGGAGTCCAGTATTATAAGACCAGTGGAACACTAACACATAGTAATATGTATAGCATACTGGCATAGAAGCTAATAGTCATTATTTCTCTGAATATTAAATTCATAATATATATGGTTAGATTAATATTAGAGAACAAGTACGAAACCAGTTGGTTTCAACAGTTTCGATTTCTCAAAGCAGAATTGAGACTAAAACTACGAGAATGTATTAAATTGTTTTATCATATTAAAAAAGGAAGAACAATATTAATACAACCTTGTAAAGACGAACTTCCTCTAAATTTAAAGCTTGATGTTTCATATCATAGATTAAAACCTTATTTCTATGTAGAAATGTCAGATATATCTTCAGTATTTAACAGTTTAGTTGATGCAAATCACTATACTTGTTATATTGTAGATTACTATAGAGGATATCGTATTTACATTTCTCGTACGTAAATTTAAAGAGTGAGTATTGCATTAATTCCTGTATTTGCTTTTACTCACTCTTTTGTCTTGAATATTAATTTAAAACATTCATATTATGAAAATAGAAATCAAATTTGGAAAAGATTACACCTGTTGGTATTTAACTCCAGCTATTGGTATAGGGAATTTTAGTCTTTCTACTATTATTGGTATAGCTTTCTTATGTTTTAGTATAGAATTAAAAGTTTATAAATCATGAAAGCAGAACGTGGTAGTTTAATACAACAGCTTATAGGTAGAAAAGTAACTATCATAAGCCACAATCTGATGGGAACAATCATATATATGGATATTGCTAAACATAGCAGATCTGTAAATATACTATTAAGGGTTAAAAGACTTGACAAAATATCTTACAAGACTATTACTGAAGATAGAGAAATATCTCTGAGTCTTACAGGATTATTAAAGGATGTCAGGTTACACGCCTTAATATAATTTCTTAAGATACTTGTTGAATGTAATTATAGACTCTATCTCGGATGACATGTGAATGGACTAGAGATTAACTTAACCATAGTGTAGTAATATAATAGCAGCTTGGCAGCGTTAGTGAAATTATTACTATTACTATGGTTATTTATTATTAATGCGTTTAAATCAATTAAATCATGGGAATAAAACTTTTATTTAATTACAAGAATTTAAATCAAAAACTTCGCCAAATAAAAATTTTACAAACATTGTTTGGTTTAAGTTTAAAGGAAGCTAAATATGCTGTAGATTGTGGAGAACTTATCCTACAAGATGAATGTGATAAAAGCTTAGTTGAAACGATTAGAAGTAATTCTGATGCCAATATTGAAGTAGTAATACTTTCTTCACAAAAAACAGAAAAAACGTTTCAACTAACAGTTTATTCACATCTACAAAATCTATCTCCTCAAGAATGTATTCTTCTTAATAAGAAAGAATATGAAAAAGAGCGTAAAGAATTAATGAAATATAAATCTTTATATTTTGATCTTGTAGGAAGTATAAATAGTATTTTAAATGAATTCTTAAAGAATAATTGATGAAAATCAATTATATAGTTCAATTTTTATTAATTAATAAACGTTTATCAAAAAATGGAAAATGAACAAGGTTCAGGAGCCTTTAAAGGCTTCGTGTCGGTAGTATTAGTACTACTGTTGGTATGTGCAGGTATTTGCACTTACAAGTATGTTAAGGGAGAAATCCCTGGTGTTACACAGAATTCCACTACTGAGGAATTTATTGAGTCTGAAATGCAAGCTGTGCCTACAGTGGAAGAAGCTATGCAAGAATGGAATGATCTTAGAGAATCATCCAGGTGTTACGAAGTTTATAGTAACTTTCCACCAGCAATAATGCAAGCATTGTTTGAAAAATTGGGTACGCAAGAACCTGTAAAAAGTTATGTATATGAATACGAACGTAATAGGGAGTATTACATATCATTACAGATTGCTAAACAATTAGAAAAACAAGGACTCGATAATCCTGGAGTAGATGGAAAAAGAATTGAAGGAGTAGAAATAACTACAAAGTTAAAGAAAGAAAAGGAACCTGAGAAGGTACCAATTCCAGCAAAAGCTGCCAAGGATACAATAGTGTATCAATAACAGTTTGCAACTTCATTATTTCTTCAGTGGCTGTACTTGCATGTGAATGTAGGTGCAGTCGTCCTTACTGTGAGAATCAGTGATAAACTTGTGGGGCTCATGTCTTATCAAAAGGGTGGCCAACTTTTAGATAGCATTAGTGCGGACGTTAAAATCAAGTAGATGATAAGAATTGTACTGACAATACAATTCTGCTGTATCTTAAAACAAGTTTTGATAGTCAAATTTTCCTAAACCAATCCTCGTTATTAGGTAAAATTTCTTTTTGTTTACGTATTGCTACAACAATATCCTCACTGTTCATTCGTTATTTGCATTGTAGTTGTAGATACAATGCCGTCATCAAATGTCAAATTTAAAAACAATCCAAAAAATGAAAGGAATTGTATTAATTGTGATGCCAGATGCATCACAACACGTAGAAGTAAAAATACCTAATGGTATTACTCCTGCACAGTTTGATGCGATTATGAATCGTATTAAGCACGACTTCTTTACGACAGTAAAACCACAAGCTGATGCTGATTCATTAGTTGTTACAACTTATGATGAAAGTGAAGCAAATGCTATACTGTCAAATGCAACATCTATTAATGCTGCAAAAGTATTAATTGACGTTGTAGGTAATCCTCAAGACTCTGATTGGAGTGGAAGATTCTTTACACTCTATGGTAACGGAGATCCGAAAGTAGCACAAGCAATCTTATTCTTAAAACAGAATATGGATGCTTCAGCACAGAATTATCTTAAATCTAATGGTTTAGGATGGTTATGTGACTTCTTAGGTCTTGGTATAACCAAATTTAGATTCTAATGGGAAAGACATTCAAAGACATGAAAGCATCCAAATCTTTACGAGAAAATAAAAATTCTCATAAGAAGCGGATGCTTCCTTACAAGAGAGAGAATAAAAAATATGATGAAACTCGCCAGTAACATCAAATATTTTTATTATATGGTGGTTATCCCCAAGAAAGTGTAAAAGTCCAGAGTCCTAAGACAAATCAAAGCTATATGAAGATATATAGTACGTCGATAAAGTAGTTGGGATATTGTCGAAATAAGTTAAATGAATAAGACAAACACTTTCTTTTTATTCGCATCTTAAAACAATCAAATATGAAAAGTAAAAAGAAATTATTTTTGTGGTTATATATACCACAAAATAGTAAAGTACAGTTTGATCCTTACAAGAGTTCTGTAACTCGAGTAGAAGTAGAATGTACTTTTAAAAAAGTGATACGTGATAAACATTCACCAATTGTAGAGTATACTTATACTCATCCACGACTTAATAAAAAGCTTACAGGTATAATACCTAAAGCTTTGTGGGAGGCATAATATGTTAAGAGAGATTATAGAATATATAGTATTCTTCATATGGATCTTTGGCTTTGTTATGTCATATGCGTTTGGTGATATTCCTGCGATACTATATATCGTAATCTCTTTTATTATTATGGCTCGTATTCACATACGAGGCTTAAAGAAACTATTTTTATTAATAATTAAATCAATTAAAGAATAAAAAGTATGAGTTGGAGTGATGAACTTGAAGAACAAATTCTTTATCACTTTGGTAAAGATCCACCAAGTGAAGATAAAGATATAAAAAAGAAAGAAATCAAGAAAAAGATACGAGAAGAATTAAGTAAAAATCCAACATTATCTAATATCCTAAAACAAAACAAGGCTGAAGGTAAATTCATAAAAGAATTTACTGATCAACTTATGGGATATAATTATAGTCCTAGAGATATAGGTATTAGAATTACTTATGCTATAAAACATAGTTGTTGTCCAATAGATAATGCGTTATGTTGGAGAAATACTAGTCAAGGTCACAGTTATTGGAAAAAACTTAATTCAATTGTATCAGAAAATCTAAGGAAAACAAAATTTTAAACACTTATTTATTAACACTTTAAATTATCAAAATTATGAGCGAAATTAAAGACGAAATTCGTAACGGTAGAATTATCAACAAAGAAGTAGTAACTGCAGCAGCTGAAGAACTGGCTAAGAAACGTAATGCGAAACTGACGAAAGAAATGATGCGTATTGCCGTTGATTCTGAGTTCGAACGCAAGAATGCATTATTGAATTTGCAGCGCAATCGTGATGAAGAAGATCCGATCAAGGCTTGTTTGAAAGCTAAAGAAGCAAATGAAATTGCAGTAAAAGAAGGAAAGATGACACCGGAAGAATTTCGTGAAGCAAATCGTAAAGCCGATGATGAAAAAGCTAAAGCTTTACGTAGTATTTCTGATGAATACTACACTCTGCGTAACCAGTTGCAGAAGCAGTGTTATGACGTCCTGAATGATTGGGATGATTAATAACAACTCCGAACCTGTGCCGACAAGTACTGTAAAGCTTATCAATTAATATTAGTGTCTTTACATTTGTAGAGACACTAATACTAGTTAGTGCCGAAAGTTATTAAACCGAATGGATTTAGTAGGTAATTAAGTTGAATTGACAACTTCCCTCAAGTGCTATATGCCGTAGGGTGGAAAAACAACGTGCCACTGATCATGTGCCGAAGATCATTACTATTGTTTTAGCTATTGTACTTTATGTCCTGCATAAAAACAATAGGCTCTACTTGTAGAGTTTTATAGTAATGGTTATCAAAACACATATAGAAATTGTGCTTTATGCCGAAGTTTTATTTTTAATATATAGTATAAACGTTAAGTAAATCATATTTATATGATTTTTAAAATATTTATACGAACTTCAATTTCTATCAGTCTATCAAAGGCACAGAATTCTAAGTAATATAATGCTTTATGCTTAAATGTTGTTTATAGAAGAGAAAAATATGTAATAATGGGTCCTCGATAAGGACGTCTTTAGACGGTAATAGAGTAGGAACAGATAGTACAGTCGCTCTATAAAGAATATTTAGTATTACTTAGGATAAACTCTTAAAAATTCACAATTATGGATTGGACAAGAGAAGACTTAGAAAATAAGTCAAAAGAAGAACTTATAGACATCATTATGAACATTCAGGAAGATTTAGAGTATTTTCCAGATCTTTATGATAGTACATATGATGACTATGAGGAATAGAGAGTAAGGAGAGAAATCTCCTTACTTTCACGACCTTTTGGTTCATATTATTAAAATTATTAAAAGTAGATATTCACAATATAAGAACTGTATTGTGTCTTATTAGGCTTATTAATCATTGTTAGGACGAGGGTTCGATTAAAATGGTCGAGTTTAAATTGGGTGAATTCAGGGAACGCTAAACAAAAATGCTCAGAAATGACATTTTTGCATGCCAATCCTGAGCTAAGCATGTAGTACACTACATGAAAGTGCAGAGACTACTGGAGAACTAAAGTGTTCTTAATTACCAGCTAGAGCGCCCAACCCTTCATTGGAAGGTGAAGAGATAGTCCAAGATTCACGAAACTTTTTAAGTTTCTCCTCAGAAATGAGGTTCCTATGAACCATTCTATGGCAATTAGGACATAAAGTTATTAAGTTTGTAATTTCATTTTTACCACCGTTAGATACAGGTATAATATGATGAACATCACAAGAAGTTTTATTCCAACCGCATATTGCACAAGGTTGTAATAATAGAAAATTGTAAAACGATCTAGTAATAGTATTATTAGATTTCATTCTTTTACGATAATCTTTTAATTTACAAGCATTTGTACAATACTTTGCTTTAGAAGATTGTGCTTCAAATTCCTGTTCACATACAATACATTTACATTTATATTTCTTTCTATGTAAATTTCTGTATTTAGCAGCACATGAAAGTGAACAAAATTTTGCATTTCCTCTGTTTACCTCTCGTAAATCAGCTTGGAATTCATTATTACAATATAAACATTCTTTTTTCATATAACTATAACGTATGTGGAGATAAAATGTTCTAATAACTTAAAAGAATCTGTCCCTCCAGCTCCACGCTCACAAGAGCTACAAGGGAAAACAAAACTAGGATTTTTGATCGTGTTGACCGTGCGCCAAGTTTTTAAATTTTAGAACGGTCAAAAGGGGCTGCATGGATTTGACTAGCAAATTAGAGAGATAAGATAGGTTCATTGTGTGTTTAAATGGCAACACTATGTTTGTCACTGATTATTCTTGCGTAGCGTAAGAATATGATGCGTGCTAAATACGAAAGTTAGGGATACTCTTTAGTTCAACAGGTTAGAATCGTAATTTTATTACAGAATGTGGGTTCGAGTCCCACAAGAGTAACAATTAACTTATGTTTAATTTCTTAAAAGTAATCAGATGAAAAAGATGACTTTAAGCCAATTACATGGTAATCTAAAGACTTTCAGTAAAGAATTTATAGGAGCTGGAAGTAGAAATAGTGTAGTTGGATTGTATCGGAAACTTATTGAGTTAGGAGCAATTCCATCCAGTAAGGAAAAGGATAACAGTCTTATTAGCTCTAAGCAAAAGATTGTTATTCTATGTGTTAACGATGGAATTAGGAGTAAATTCGCTCGTATCTCATTGCATGAAAGATCATGGTGGGACTATTGGCATAACAAAGCACACAAGCATTGTAAGCCAGCTTATATTACTTATAATGTACCAAAACAAATGAGTACAGTAATAAGTAACTTAAATATTAAAGAATTAGAAACCCTAATCCCAGAGTAATATGGAACTATCTTATTGGATTTATTTTAAACCAGGTGAAAAAGATAAGCTTAAACAAATTATCGATGAAAATCCTAATCCTTTAATGGCAAATATTGCTATTCAAGAGGAGTTTGGTGTATCACTCACCGAAGCTGAGAAAATTATTGAGGTGTATAACAATAAAATTAATAAAACATGTCATCAAGAATCATAACGCTTAATAAACCAGGTTTATATGTTGCAGAACACAATTCTACTGGTAAGCAATTTTTAGTAAGTATAGGTGGTGAATTACCTATGTTGCGTGTAATTAATATAATCAATTTATCTGATTTTGTTAGTGGTTTTTATGCTGATAATAAAGATAAACAAAAATTACAAGATGACATGGAAGCACATCCTAATACATACACTTATACTCCTATTCAAGTTAAATTAGAAAAAGAGTATGAAGAAGTAAAAGAGGATATTCTTGATTTATCTAAATATTCAACATTAGTTGAAAATAAGGATAAATTATTAGGAATGGATGATAATATGGCAGTTATTACTATATGTAAAGATGAAGGTCTTGATGTAGCTATTGCCACTGAGATTTGGAAACAATTCAAATTATCATTACGACCGTGAATGCAGATGAAGTAAAAAAGTATATTTACGATAAATCTGCAAAGCTATCACAGCAGTTTATTGACTTCATTAAAAATGAAGGAGTTCCTAATTATTTATTACCATCATTTGATAATAATAGTGGTTATAGATGTGATTGGAACATAATAGGTGGAGAAGAAGCAAAAGAATATTTTAAACCTTATTATAAACCAATAAGTGATAAATTTATTCTTAGCTTAGAACAAAGAAAAAACGTACAAACTTGGTTATATAGAGTTAGTACTAAACTTTTTCTACCTGAATTGATGGTAGGAAGTCCTATCACAACCGATAAAGTACAGCTACGAATAGCTACTTCTTTAATCGACAAATTAAACATTCCAAGACAATATCGAGATTATCTATTTGATAACACTATATATTGTTTTTGGATTCGTAAACGAGCATATAGTAATTTCTTTTGGCAAGAAATAGTACAGCTTCCGTTTGCGCCAGATTATCGTTTAAATATTAAGTATTAAATGATAATAGGGTAAGAGAGATTGGGTTCTCTCTTACTCACTAATCCGTAGGCCTATGAAAGAAGAAGAAAAGATTCTAATTGAAAAGGCGAAGCACGGTGATGAAAAGGCCTTTAAGCAATTATATGATAATTATTATCGTTTAATACGATATATTATCTATGATGCGATAAAAGATGAAGAAGCAACAGCTGATTTATTATCTGTTACTTTTACTAAGGCCTTCAAACGTCTCGATTATTTTGTTGAAACTATTTCTTTTGAAGCATGGTTAAAAACTATTGCAGTAAATACAGTCATTGACTATATTAGAAAGAATAAGAATCAACAAGATAATATCTCTATAGATAATGAGGATAATACAATTCAAATATCTAGTGATAATGATCCCGAAACTGATTTAATTAAATCAGAGTCAATAGATATTCTTAGAATTGCATTAACTCGACTTAGAGCCAAATATAGGAACCTTCTAGAACTCAGATATTTTGGTAATCTAAGTTATGAAGAGTTAAGTGCTGAGCTTGGTATACCGGTTGGAACTGTAAAGTCTGACTTAAACAAAGCTAAGCATAGACTCAAGTATTATTTTCAAAAAATTTCAAAAACTAACAAAACATGACAACATTCATTGTATCTATGCTAGTAATTATCGGTATTGTTGCAATTGCACGATATTACGGTAGTTCGTCAATGGCAAGCAATTTATTGCTTACTTTGGCATTTTCTGTTGTCGTGGGTCTTGGTATTCAATTTGCTACTAAGGGAAACCATAGTAAAAAAGAGAATGCTAAGATTGAAAATTCCATTGCAGTTAGTAATCCTGTATCCACACAGTCTGTTTGTACAGTGTTGGAACCTGTAAAAACTAGCCATTCTGGGGCTGTGAGTCAGGTACAGGATTATAAAACTGTAGTAAAGGAGTTTCCACGATTAAATTCCAAAAAGCTTGCGTATACTGAACGTATAGCTCCCCCATTCCCAGATTCATCCTAGATGAATATAACGGGATCACATTATTAGCTTTATAAAATAATTTATTAACTTTTAATATTCGAAAAGGCGAATTAAACATTATCAAAATGGGAAATAATAAGAACAAAGGTCAGAAGACTGACGATAAAACAAAGAAAACTACTGCCGCTCCTGCGGCTGCACCGGCTGCACAAACTAAGAAAGAACAGCCGAAGACGGGATTAAAGGAAGATAAAACTCCTAAACCCGCAGCTCCTACAGCTCCTAAGAAAGAGGAAAAGGAGACAAAAAAGCCTACTACTGATGCTACTGGTACAGTAGAAAATGTAGCAGCAGAAGAAGTAAAGAAACCTGTAGCTTCTCCGTTAGAATCACCTAAAGTAGATTCCCTGATTTCACTTATGGGTCCTAATGATCTGATGGATGCGAATCATGCTGCAGAATTCTTATCGGCGCTTGAACGTCGTACTGCCCGGATGGATCGTAGTAAACCTATTACGATTCAGATGGAATCCATGCTGGATTACAATATGATGTGGTATGCTGTACGTTTGTCTGTACAATCATTTGCACAGAAACGTGAATGTAATATGCTTACGCCGAATGATGAACTTATTGTTCAGCAAGCCATTGATACGGCTGCATCTATGGGTGTTGCTCTTGAAGCTCATCCTACAGATGATCCCAATCAGATGCGTCTTGAATTTAAGGATATTTCCCCTGAAACAAAAGCAGCAGCTGATGCAGAGAATGCCGCATCAGGTTTAGCTTCAACAGTTAAACCACCTAGACATGTAAAACTTACCGAAGAACAGATGAATCCCCTGAATTGGAAGAATGATGATGAAGCGAAAGCTGCAATCACTCAAGATCTTCAAGAATCAGGAGAAACTCCATCTAACAAATTCTTACGTATCTTGGGTAAAATCAAAACATATCGTGAGAATACTACAGAAGATCCCGTTCAGAAGGGAATCTGGAGTAGTGCTAACTTGGGAGCTCTTGCAAAAGAGTATTTCAACATTATCGGTAAGAAAGGTATTGTTGTGCTCTCTGGACTCATGTCTTCTACCACAACTTCGTTGAAGTTAGGTCAGACTATGATCTTTGCACATTCTCTCTTACGGAAGAATATGAAAGGTCTGAATGATCAAGATGTAGTAGACTTGATTAAAGCGTTTATTGAAGTAATGCACGCAGATCCTGCACAGCCTATCGAACAAGATCCTTGTGTAGTAAAGGGTATTTTGGCTCCAACTCGTGATACGTTTGTACGTATTGCGTTACAAAAGCCAGCAGAAGACGAACTAATGGATTGGTTCAAGAAGATTATGGGACCGTTCTATGATATCTATAAAGATGAAGTAGGTTCTAAATCTGATGAAGATTTTGCTCTGAAAGCAGCAAATAAGATGATCGAAATACGTAACATGTATGTCGATAAAGAAGCTGCATTCCCGCTCTTTACAAAAGAAGATTTCAAGGCTGTAATGGGTAAATAACCTATTATATCAAATGAAAGGTAAATTTGCTTATTTAGCAGTATTCGTTGTAGGTCTTATTATGTCCTACAATACTAACATTTTCAAACCCGAAAGTGTTACGGCAACAGAAACCATTAAAACGGTTCAGTTACCCCCAATTCCAGGTAATTTTAAACTTAACCTGGATTTAGAGACAGGTAAAAGTATCGTGGAAAGTAATATACCCGTTACAAGTACTGATATAACTGTCAATCACCCCACGAAAATCGTGGAAAAGGTAGTGTATAAAAAATCTAAACCCAAAGTAGTATATGAAACAAAAACTGAGGTACAAACGAGACCGGTAATGTTCACTCTACCAACTCCCCGCTCTCACAAATTTGTACCTGAGTATCCTAAAAGTGTAGAGAAATGAAGCAAAAAATAACTAAAACTAATATAGTATCATTAATTGGTATTATCTTATTCTATTTATTTTGTTTATTTTTTGCTTATTGTATTAGTGATTAACTATGTGCTTACCGTAGAATGGCACCGGGGAAAACGAGTCTCTCCCCCGTAGTAAGAAGCAGGGCATTATATATAGTGGTATTGTAGCTGTACACTCTAAAAGCAATAAGACAGCATATATATATTAGGAATATCAAAGGCCAAGAGGATTCGTATATATAGATAAGTAATACAGGATATGAGAATATGATAACAGCTAACACTGTGATTCAAAAGGTAATATGATAGCTTACTATGGATTTATTACTTTATCCGTGAAGAATTAGTAAGAAAATGGGATAGCGTGCTAAACCCATAAAATCTCAGAGAACCGTCTGGCGGAGATTTAAAAAACGCGATCTAGGTCAGCAGACACGAAGACAAATTCAGCAAAGGTATCGGCATCCTAAAGTAAATATAGTTATGAGATGTATTTATGAGTGTATTGAAGTCTACACAAAGGAGAAACCTATGTCCGTGGGTACAATCATGTACGAAATCAAGAAGGGACTAAACACGAGTTGCCCCTTAGTTAAACATCCAAAAGTTTACTAAGTTTTGACTCCTGACTAACGTTCTTGGGTGTGTCCAAAGCATCCATTCTGAATCTATTATTGGAAGATATAGATAAGATAAAAATGCTACTGTAGTGTTCTCTACAAGGTACCAAATGGTTTAAATTGGAACGTATGTTTAAATACATATAAAAGTAGATATGAAGGCAGAGAGATTAATCGAGGGTGCTATTAGGTGCTACGTGAAGAAGTAAAACGGTACAATTCCGTAATCTTTTACTCTTAGAAGTAAAGGATAATAGTCTGTATTATTACTTTGAAACATATGGCTGAGAGGCTATGATCCATACAATGAACTTTAAATTCATTAGAATATAATAAGAATTCGAGACTTTTATTATATTTAAGTATGACAGATTATCCGGATTAGGTGCCAAACCTATACTTAATAGAACGATTAATACAAATGTGTCAGTGTTTGCTTCAAGTTATGACACAATAATATATGGAAAGAAGCAGGTTGTAAAACGTGTCCTATAACACTACTACAGAATAACGACATCCTTTAGCAAGATGGTTACTTCGCAAGAAGTGAGAGGGATCTCAATAATTTACGTTATCGAAAAGTTAAATACGCCGGTAGAAACACCGTTACCTGAGAAGAAAGGTAGAAGTTCAATCAGATCTCAGTCGGCTTTCCGAGAGATAAAAAGCGAAAGTTGGGCTAATGTATAGTCAATGGGCTAAATTCAAGTCTGTTAATCCAGAGAAACGTAAATGTTATGATATTTACCTGAATCCAACGATTCATCACTGGCCCGAGAGTTAACGTCACTCTTAAACAAAAGCGAGAATAACATGTTTAACCTAAGTAGTGGCTACGCCCACGAAATAATAAATCCAGGGGAGTCCCCGCTAGGGATAGTAGAATCTGCTGTTGTATAGTAGTATATGTTTCCTGACTGCGTCCTTGGCAAGCCAACCGTTATTGCTAAATAAAACTAATAGAGTGTATTGCGCAACAATATATGTTCATTAGAAAGCGTTTCATGAATCTTCATAGACTGGATACCTGTCGTGCGGAAAGAGTAGTGAAAAGTAGGTGGAAGTCCTCAATATTCGTGCTTGTAAAACAATCCTATGGACGGTTATATAATAATATATATTATTGTATGTAATTCCGTATAGGAAACTTAAAACCGTTGCTGCATTTGTAGGGCAGAACTAGTTAAGTAACGTTAGAAAACGACCGTATCTGTAACGGATTCGATAAAGTGGTAAGTATTAACTTCTGGGTAATTATAAGCTACATGACAGGCCAATCTGCATGTGCAACTGTCTTGCAAACAGTTACTTTGTATTTGTGATTACTTGCTGAGATTAACCCCGAGACGCCGGGAAATACTAAGTTAATATGATGAGCAATAGTTCCTTTCTCTTAAGCGTAAGAGAATTGTAAAATCTAAAGTAATGGTATTATAATATGTATATTAAATGTCTTAGATCTCATTAGTCTAAAGAAAAAGCTGTGCAGTATCAATAGTATGATAAGCTATTAATTTATTATATGTAGACACTCGTATAAGTAATATTAATTCTGGTATCCGAACTACTCTGTAGAAGCAAGGAATGCAGAAAGGAAGAGGAAGTATCTACCTTGATTTCGATGTAAGTAAATCATTAATATGAAGATTATGCGTTTAAAACGAAAATATTTATACTTTGTAAAGGATTGTACTTGAATGTACGTAGACGATTAGACACATCCTCTATATAATAAAATCTATACAAAGAGAGCAAAACTCGTTAATTTAAACTCATAAAATATGTAAATCAATTGTTTAACATCTCCGTAGGTGGAATCAACCACGGAATCAAAAAAGGAATTTAAAATGGATAAATCAGTTATTTTGGCATCACAGTGTGGTGCATCATTAGGTAAATATATTCTCACTATAGAGAAGAACTCAGTAGATCCGAATTATTCACGGAAAGTACAGAATAATGAATTACGGACTAGTCAGCAGATTAATCTGTATTCAATTAAACCTATTAAGGTTAAAATGGCTCAGGAAGTAGAAAGTGCTGAAGGCACTAAATTTGTAGAGTATAACGGCGATTCGAAGTTACGGCTTCAGATTTCCGGTATTAACGACATTGCGGATATTATCCCGAAGCCCAACGCAGAAAGCGTAAAGAATGCGATTACTCGGTTCGAATCAACCGGTGAGATTACAATCTTTATTGATTATCCTCAGTTGACAAAAGAAATAGTTGCTCTGAATATGGAATCACGGGCTAAACTTACAGCGTTTGTCAACGAACAGATGCGGTTCATTAAAACATTTGAAACTGCAAACGAAACTGAAATTGCTGCTTGTAAGACGGCAATGGCCGCTGAAGGTATCGAAATTAACAATTATTTCGGATAAAGTAAACTATGAGTACGCCTTTAACGAAAGAAGCGTTCCTAGACCTTCAGCATATGTTTGCTGATAAAGACTTTATATCTTTGCTATTTATGGATGAGAAAGAAATAGCTAGATATATTCATGTCGAAAAAGACGGTAGTGTAACGTTAGGCAGAACAAAATACAAATTTATCAATAGACTCTTTAAAGATGAGAAAGTATTGAGTACTAATGATATTTGTTTACGGCTTATTAAAGTCATTACTGGAAAAGGAGGAACGCGAAACAATGAAGCTTTTGATTGTCTTGTAAAAGATTTTACTAAAGCTTTAGATAAAGGAGATTACTCCTATGCTATTACTCGGATATTTATTGGTTATCGTCTAGGATATCTAAACGATGTTGCAGCAATGCAAGCTTCTTCGGAAAAAGGTGAGGTAAGACTTCCGAATAAGCGAGTATTGGTACAAGATGGTTTCGGAGATTTCTATGCGATTAAAATAGGTAAGTATCCTAGTTAATTAAAGTTGACTATTCTAAAGTAATAAGAGTATTGAATGTATAATAGCAGATGTAACGCAAACAATATAGAAAATATAATTATTACTTTTCAAGATATATCAAAGGACTTGCAGATGTAAGTCAAGTCCTTTCTCTTATATCTTATAAGGCTATGATAATGTATCTGTAATGGATACTAAGTGAAGGAAAGCTTCAAGAATAAGACGAAGATGTCATATCGGGATGAACATAGCCACAAAGTACAGGTAGTTGATCATATTTGAGTATACTTTTATGTTTAATCAATTAAAATCAAAAGTATATGAAAAAAATTAAATCAACTGAAATTATTGAAAATCGTAAGAAGTATGACAAAGAGATCAAAAAGATGTGGAATATTATTCGTACTGAAAATTTGATCGATAAAAACGCTACACGAAATTACGATATGAAAGCATTGTTGGATACAATTACAGAGATGTCCAATAATCGAATTCAGACCAAGCTGGATTCAATTGCTATTAATCTAGGTTTTAAGAGTCGTAAAGACTTTCCTAAAGAAAGTATTTATCCTATTATTTATACTCTATCTGAAAAGAATGAGTATTTAGTTCAGTTGGGATCTATTCCGACTATTAATCCTGGTTTAAAAGCTAAACTTGGTAAAAAGAAATTGTTTAAAACTGAAGAAATCACTGCAGATTATATTACTAAACTAAAGAATAAACTGCAGCTGGAAATCAATGCTCTGAAGAAGAAGCTTGAAGATTTCAACAGTAATGCTGAAATAGATATATCTACTGCATATATGTATTTAGCAGCATAAGGTAAACTGGTCTCCGTAAGTTATTTTTAAAGTTCAGCATCTCTATTTATAACTGTGAACTATTCTAATAGCATAAAGTAACATTAAAATAACGAGTGGCAAGTGGGGTTCGAATCCCCGGAGACCAACAAGTCTCGAAATATTAATATTAACATTTTAAAAAGTAAAGTCATGAAAAAAGATATCAAATCTCAAACAATTGACAATTCTACCAAAAAATATCCGGTAGAAAGTAAAACATGGAAGTCTGATGTATGTCAGGCTTTGAAATTAGGTTATAAAGTAGAAGCTTTAAATGAAGAGCAAGCCGAATATATTAAGAAGATTGAAACTAAGCTTGCAGAAAAGGCTGCAAAAGCCAAAGTAAAAGAAGAGATGAAACAAACTCTTCTGAAAAAGATGTCAGATATAATGAAAGCTAAGAAAGCAGCAATTATATCTGCAGCCAATGATCTAGCTGATAGAATTATTCTTCGTGCCATTGAGAAAGAAGAGCAGAAGAAGAAATTCGATGAAACCGACAAGAAAATTAAGGAGAAAGTCAAGAAGGATAAAATGGCAATAGCTGAAAAGAAACGTAAACGTAAAGCAGAATTACGTAATAAAACTATTCCTAGTCCTGAAGCTATAGCTAATGCTAAGAAACAACAAGATTTTCTTGCAAAAGCTCATGCCGCTAAACGTGAAGAGATTGAAGCTCGTCTCGATGAGAAAGAAAATTTCATGAATCAATCTGCAGAAGAATGGAGTAAAAAACATGAAGAACGTATTAAACGTAATACGGAACTTGCTCTCAAACGATTGCATCACAAAGAGATTAAGCTCAAACGTACTACAAAAGCTGAAAGAATTGAAGCAATTAAAGCTAAGAAAGAAGCTGGTAAAGCAGCTTTCAATGCTGAAATGAAACGTCAAGCTTCAGAAATTGCAGCAGACCGTCAAGGTTATGCTAATCGCGTAGAGAAACGTAGACGTACTGAAACAGAACGTCTTGCAATGATTGCAGAGCGTAGAAAACTACGTAAAGATAAGATTTTTACAGAACATCTTAAACAACAAAAGATTCAGCAATTGAATCTTAAACGTTTTATAGAGTCTGAAAAAGCTCGTCTAGCACGAAAAGAAGAAAAACGTGCCAAGTATCTTACTACGGGTGGAATAAAAGTTCCCAAAGTAAAGAACAATGTTGCTATAGATAAAACTAGAGCAGAAGAATATATTAAAGTTGCTGAAACAAAAATGAAAGATGAAAAAGAACGTTATATAATACGTATTGCATCAATTGCTTCATCAGAAATTGTAAGTGATTCTGTTTGTGCATTCATTTGTAAACCAGAAGAACTTAATAAACGTATGAAAGAAGTTCATAACAAACATATGAAAGAAGAACCCGATACATATGTAGGTATTTATGCTTACTCTGGCATCGGTAAAGATCAGAAATGTGTAAGTGAGATGCTAAACGATAAGTTTAAGGATCGTAGTAGACTTAATCCGAAAAATGAAGCAGCATAATATACAACAGGGGTGCGTCTGTAACGCACAATATAGCGGGATGGCGCAAAGGTAGCGCGTAGCTTTCACGAGGCTGAGGTTGGTAGTTCGAATCTATCTCCCGCAACTAATTAACCGTAGTACTATGAAAATTAAAGGAAAGACTTGCGTAGTCTTTGATATTGAAGTTTTAAAGAACGTATTTACTTGTACTTGTAAGAATACTGAAACAAAACAGATTACAGTATTTGAAATATCTCCAAGAAGAGTAGATATACAAGGATTAGTTACATTCTTTTATGAAGATTATTATTTTGTAGGTTATAATAATATACATTATGATAATCCTATACTAAACTATATTATAATGCTATATAATAAACATTATTTTAATAGTTATAGTACTAGAGAATTAACTGAATCAATATTTAGAATGAGTCAATTAGTAATTGATAAAAATTCTGATTTTGATTTATGGAAAGAGTATAAATACGCTAGAAACTTCTTATCAATAGATCTATTAACAATGTTATATTCTAAAGCTTTACGAGTATCTTTAAAAGAGATGCAAGTAACAATGCAATATAAGAATGTAGAAGAATTCGTAGTAGATTGGCATCAAGATCTTCCTGAAAAGGATATAGATAGATTAATATCATATAATATAAATGATGTAGAATCTACTGAAGAATTACTATATAGATGCGAAAGTGATCTAAATCTAAGAGTAGCTATTGAAGAAGAATATAAGATAAATTGTCTAAGTTTAGATGGTGTAAATACTGGTATGAAGATTCTTGAACAAGAATATATTAAACATACTGGTATTTCTAAAGAAAAATTAGAACAATTAAGGAGTCCTTGTGATCAAATAGATCTAGAGAAAGTAATATTTCCCTGGATTGAATTTGATAGTCCTATATTACAGAATCTATTAAAAGAAATGAAACAACTACATAATGTATCACCAGGAAGAAAAGGATATGAAAATACCTTTATTTTTGGAGATATGAAAGTAACTGTAGGTGTTGGTGGTATTCATGGAGATCGTGGTATAGAAATTATTAAACCACGAGAAGACGAATTATTATTAGATTCTGACGTTAGTTCTCTATATCCTAGTATGATTATAGAACATAATTTATATCCACCACATTTAGGTAAAGAATTCTTAGAGACTTACTCTAGTATTCGTACAAGAAGATTGAACGCTAAGAAGAATAAGAATAAAGTAGTAGATAAAACACTTAAATTATCATTAAATGGTTTAAGTGGTAACTTACAGAATGAACATTCTTGGTGTTATAGCCCATTTACTGTAATGCAAATTAGAATTAATGGACAATTACTACTTTTAAAGCTCTCTGAGAGACTTTTATCCATTGGATGTAAGTTACATCAGATTAATACTGATGGTGTCTTATATACGTGTAAAAAGACTAAATATGAAGAACTACAAAAGATATTAAAAGAATGGGAAGACTTAACTAAATTAAAATTAGAAACGGAAGAGTTTACTCAATTCTATCAATTAGCTATTAACGATTACTTTGGATTATCTCCAGAAGGACACATTAAAGAAAAAGGATATTTCCTTACAGAAATTACTTTAGGAAAAGGTTTATCTCCAAAGATAATTCCAGAAGCTATTATTAATTATTTTATACATAATATTCCAGTAGAAGATACTATTAAATTTTGTAAAGATATACGTAAATTCTTACAAGCTGAAAAGACAGGAAAACAATGGACAGTTGAATATAATGAACAAATTCAACAAAGAACCAATCGTTTTTACGTTAGTAATAGTGGATACTATTTATGGAAATGGAAATTAGATGATACTGGTAAGAAGTCTTATCAAATAATGTTAAAAGATCATGGAGTAAGATTACATAATAAATTTTATTCTGATGAAGATCTTCAATGGAAATACTCTCAAGGAGAGACATTCCAAAGTATTTATGATATAGATTATCAGTATTATATTAATCAATGTATAAAAGTAATTGAAAAACTAAAACCAAAGCAGTTAAATCTGTTTAATTTTGACTAATATTAACAAAAACTATCATACTCTAGAACAGATGAATTAAATTAATTCATTATGATACTAGAAATAGATACAAGTCTATTAAAAAAGATAGACAATCTTTCATTAAGTCAGCTAGTATTTTTAAATCTTGTATTAGACAATAATCAAAAATCTATCAAAGAGGTCAAAGACATCGTTAGCCAGGTCAGCGACAATGATATACAAGATTTAATCAACAGAGGATTTCTTATTAGAGAAGAAAAAGCTAAAAAAGTTTCTTATAAAGAAACTGAACTATTAGTAAATATTATTACTGGTAATGCAGATTTATTTGAAGAATTTAAGAAGCATTATCCTATAGTAGTAATAAGACCTGATGGTACTAAAGGCTTTTTACAAGGTAATTCAAAGAAATGTAGAACTTTATATAATAAGATCATTAAAAATGATATTATTTTACATAATCATATTATTCAATGTTTGGAGAAAGAAGTATCTGACAAACTTATGAGTGGTAAAATAGGTTATATGAAGACTATGTGGAAATGGCTTACTAACTCTGAATGGGAAATTTATGAAGAACAAATTAATGAACCAATAAAAGATAATCTCTATGGAACAGAACTTATCTAGTCCCTTACCATTTAAACATATATCTGTGGCTGCTGATGAAGCGGTTACCTATATAAAACAGCGTAAGAATCATGAAATTGAACCACTCAAAAGTAGGTGGAATAAATTCAATTTTATGTGCTGTGGTGGTATTGAACCAGGATGCGTTTATACTATAGTAGGTGCTTCTGGTACTGGTAAATCATCATTTGTAAATACGCTTGAAACTGACTTAATTGAACTTAATCCTGATAAGGAATTAGTTGTATTATCATTTTCTTTTGAAATGCTCTCTAGTAGACAAGTAGGAAGAAAGCTATCTAATAAGTTGCGTCACACAACTTCAGAGCTGTATAGTGCATCAGAAGATGTTTCTGATAGTTTACTACAGGATATTGAAAAAGAAGTAGAAGTTATTAAACAATATCCCATCTACTATGTAGATGAATCAGCTACAGTAAGTAAGATAGAAGATACTATAACTTATTTTCAAAATACGATTGCAAAAGATAAATGGCTTATCGTATTTCTAGATCATACATTATTGGTCGAAGGAAATGATACTAATGATGAGCGTAAAATTATAGCTGCATTAGAAAGAGTATTTATTAGAGCTAAGAAAGTTGGTAAAACAAGTATAATTCAACTTTCTCAAATGAATCGTAATATTGAAATGCCTGAAAGGATTATAAATCCATCAAGTCATTATCCTATGAGAAGTGACTTATCATCCTCAGATTCTGTATTTCAAGGTAGTGATGTTATAGCAGTTTTATCAAGACCTGAAACATTAGGTATTACTGCATACGGACCGTCACGATTACCTGTACAAAATAAAGTATATCTACACTTTTTAAAAGTTAGAGAAGGCAAATTAGCCATACTTGAATATGAGAACGATCTGCAATATAACAACTTAATTGAAGTAGATAGATCTGAGAATAAACCACAGTATTAATTTAATTTTTGGCTAACATGACTACAACATTTTTGAATAAAAAGGGTAACAATAATAACTTTAACTTTAACACTTACGATTTCTTGAATCCGTATTACGAGAAAATCAGTAAGAAAAAAGATGATAATTATATTGATAATCTTCTGACAAAAGCCTTTAAGAATCTGGTTCCTTGGGCAAAGAAAGAAGATAAGAAAGATAGTATTTATATCATCTTCGGTGATGAACCGACGAAGAAATATACGTTTGAGAAGCCGAGTTTTACAATTACAAATATTTCTCCTACTTCTCTGAATCTGGAATGGAATAAAGCAGCTACACATTTGTTAGAATGTGTATATTATACTAATAATCCTACTTATGATTTTATTATCTGTGATACACCAATTAAAATTCATGGTAATTATATTCAGGTAGGTTCAGAAATTATTCCGACATTCACTCGTTCTGATTTCTTTACAACTATGAAGAAAGAAGATCAGATTAATATTTATAATATTGCAGTAGAAATTAACGCTATTTTTGCTGCGTAATTGTTAACAAAACTTTTCAGATTCTTTCAAATTTTATCAAATTCTTTCGTAACTTATCAAATTATATCTGGAAAGGTAAAAATATCTTAATATGATAGTATTACCTACAGAAAAAGTAAAAGCAAAAGTAAATAATCCTAGATTTTTGATTATTTACGGTCGACCTAAAACTGGTAAAACTAGTTGTGTAGCAGCTCTAGAGAATAATTTAATTATTGATCTAGAAGGTGGCTCTGAATTCTTAGATGCATTAGCAGTACAAGCAAGAACTGTTAATGATTTCGCTGAAATTGCAAATGCAATCAGAGAAAAGATCAAAGAAACAGGCAAAAAGCCCTATAAGTATATTACTATAGATAATGCTACACGACTAGAAGAAATATGTCTATCTTACGCAGGTACGCTCTAAATTTATGGAGCGCTATTTAGTAATGAATAGTGTAAAAGCTTTCTAATTTCTGGAACATTTTACCTTTAAGTACGTTAAAGATACATTTAAAGTAAAAGGTAAAACAATCAGAAGCGAAGCAATGAAAGAAAAAACATTAAATAAATATATTGGTAAAACTCATGGTGTATTAACTGTTATAGATTTAGACCATGAAACTTATGATAAAGAAAAACAAAGAAAACGAACTTATTTTAAATGCAAATGTAATAAATGTGGTAATATAACTATAGTAAGATCAGATAAATTAACTACTAAATATTGGATACCAAAGTGTTGTAATAATTGTGTCAATCAACAACAACACGAAACGGCAATAAAATTACATGAAAACGGTATTCCTAGTTATTTTAAAAAAAGAATTAGTTCTATTAAAGGAAATGCAAAAAGTAGAAATATAAATATGCAATTAACTAATAATGAAATTTATAACATTATTCAAAAACCATGTTTCTATTGTAAAGAAAAAGAAGCATATGGAATAGATAGAATTGATTCTACAAAAGATTATACTATAGATAATTGTGTACCTTGTTGTTTTATTTGCAATCGTATAAAAAATAAATATTCAATAGGTGTTTTTCTAGATAAAATAAGTAAAATATATAATAATTTTTTCATTGAACGTTCAACGACTATCCCGAAAGGGAGTACATTACAAGCTAATGGTAATGGAAACGGAAGCATTCCTACTATTAATTAATAGGGAATATGATATAGTCTAATCTATATGGTGACATATAGCAGTTCATAAGAGAACGTATACAAATTTGCGAATTGTATAGAATATAATGATAAAGCTCAACCTCAAGGAAAATCTTGGCAAGGTACTGATGTTAGATTGCTTCCACAAGGAGCAGGATATCAATATATTAGACTTGCTGTAAGAAAAGTTATCGATATGTTTAAAGAACTTACTGATAACTTAATTCTTATTGGTCATACTAAGGATAAAATGATTAATAAGAATGGTGAGGATATGACAGAAATGTCCTTAGATCTTGTAGGTAAACTAGGAGATATTATATGTGGAGAAGCTGATGCAGTAGGTTTTATGTATCGAAAAGGTAATGAAACAATTATTAATTTCGATAGTAAAGATGAAACTACAAAAGGAGCAAGAGCACCACATTTGCGTGAGCAAAAAATAGTAATTGCAGAAAGCAATGAAAACAATGAATTAGTATTTCATTGGGACAGAATTTATTTACCAGAAGTTTAAGTTAACCAAAATTAAAGAGTATGTATAGTTCCGAAAGAGCCAAGACTATTGTAAAGAAAGACGTAGCACACTTGTCAGCAGGTATTGAAGATAACGTAATGTTAACTGCAGTAAGATTTGATAAATCTATTAATGGTAATAGTTTTATTGAATTTAAGTTTGAAAAAGAAGGTAAATTGCTGACGCATACTGAGTGGGAACCTTCTAAGAGATCTGATGAAACTGAAGAAAGTTTTCAGAATAAATGTGATAATCAATTTTCAAGAATTGAACAAATTTTGAAATGTTATTATCCTAATGCTGAAGATCGTAAATTTATCGGTGAAAACTTCACTCAGTTTGCTCAATGGGTAACAGAAATGCTGAATAAAGCAGATTTGACTACGCCATTAAGAGTTAAAATTGTATACAATAATAGTGGTTATACTACATTACCAAAGTATGCAAAGTATACGTTTATTGAACCAATGTCTTTGGTAAACGAAAATAAATCTGTTATTGTAAAATTAGGTATCGATCAATTCGAGAAGCCTATTGTAGCAGATTTAGAAAAATCTAATCCAAGTCCTTTCTCTATGGGAAGTTCTATGGATGAAAATAACAGCGCCGATCCTAATGGATTGCCGTTTTAAGATATAATTCTATTTGCGCAATAGAACGAAGACTATACTACCTCTGACTTTTGTCATGTAAGTATACCAGATCGTAGGCTGGCACTGACCACACAGGGGGTATTGTTAAAGGTGGAGAAGAGTAAGCACATATTTCTTTAATATAAGAAATGAGCAGATGTGTGAATGGGCCTAATACAAATGCTAACTAGCATGTATTTAAATGGGGCGGTTCGAGTCCGCCACTCTTCACTTTATTTAAATCTATATCATATGTATGACTCTACAAAAATAAAACAGCAAGATACTCCAATTACTTTGGATTATATCTTATCAAAAGTCACAGAATATGATATTTACGCTCGATATATTGGACAATTTAAGATTGGTTTTATTTATAATAGTCCATTTAGACAGGATAAAAATCCTTCATTTGGAATATTCAGAAGTAAAAAATCAGGCAAATTACTTTTCAAAGATCATGGAAATGGTGAATGTGGTGATGTTATTAAATTTGTAGAGATTTATACAGGTCTAACAAATTATAATGATATATTACAACGAATTGTAACTGATTTATCTATTACAAATAATACTAAGCTTAAAAGTACCAAGTACTATGAATCTAAAGATACCATAATAGGTGTAGTTAGACAAGAATGGACAGATATAGATAAACAATTCTGGTCACAATTTGGTATTAGTAAAGATACATTAAATAAATATAATGTATCTAGTATTAAATATTATTTATGTGACGGAATTGTTAAGGGCATATATAAGGATGAAAATCCTATGTATGCTTATAAAGTATATGATCATTTCAAGATTTATAGACCTTTAGCAGATAAATATACTAAATGGCGTAATAATTTAACTGAGAATGATATTCAAGGTTATGAACAATTACCTAAAACTGGTGATTTATTAATTATTACTAAATCTTTAAAAGACGTAATGGTTCTTTATGAAATGGGATACAATGCTATATCACCATCATCAGAAAGTACTTTTATTCCAGATAAAGCTTTAAAGCAACTTAAGAAACGATTTAAACGTATTTTAATTTGTTTTGATAGAGATATTCCTGGAGTTAAGAATATGCGTAAAATAAGCCTTAAAACAGGCTTAAATGGATTCTTAGTACATAAGAAATTCCATAGTAAAGATATATCAGATGCTGTTAAGAATAATAGCTTTGATATAATTAAAAACTGGTTAAAAGAAATATTATGAATATATATTATTGGATTTGGAATGATACAAGTTCTACAAAAGAACTACAAGAGTATTGTGGTGGAACAACTGTAGTAGCTGCAAATTCAGAAGAAGAAGCAAAACAACTTATTCGAGATGCATATGCTCCAGGGTTTGGTAAACCTGTATTAGATATAGATTTAATATATAAAATAATGGGTGCCACAATTGATTGCGAAGAACCAACAATATTAATAGAAGAAGGACACGTAGAATGATTTGGTTTACTTCAGATCTACATTTCTTTCATGACCGTATCTTAGAATTCCATCCAAAACGTAAAGAAATATTTGGAAATACTGTTGAAAAGGCTAAAGAAGCTATGATACAGTTATGGAATTCCAGAGTAAATAAGAAGGATACAGTGTATATTCTTGGTGATTTATCATTTGGTGAAGTAGAAGATAAAAGAAAACTATTTCAAAGACTAAATGGTAATAAAGTCTTAATATTAGGTAATCATGATAAAGTACCAGATCATTTGAAATGTTATTTTAATCATATTACTCAAATCAAGAATATAAAATTTAAGAAATCTGTATATAACTTTCTATACAAAGATCTTGAAGTGATTATGTGTCATTTTCCAATGTTAAGTTGGGAACATAAAGACAAAGGATCTGTAATGATACACGGTCATTGTCATGGAAAAGTAGATCAAATAAACACGGATTCTAAAGAATTAAGAGTAGATGTTGGTATAGATGCAAATCTAGCTAATTACGATTTAATATCTTTAGAGAAACTATCTAAACATTTAGAAAAAATAGAAAAATGACAATAACAGTATTTGAATTAGCACTAATTGTATTTATTTCTAATATTGGTGCTACAATGGTCTGTGAAGGAATCGAAACTCTGGTAGAAGCGTATGAAGACTACAAGAAGAAAAAGAAAAATCTCACAGAACAAAAAGATTAAAAACGCTACACCTAATACATATGATGGAATAAAATTTAAGTCTCAATTAGAAACTTATGTTTATAAACAATTAAAGGCTCATAATCTTAAAGCAGAATATGAGCCTATTAAGTTTGAATTAATTCCATCATTTGTATTTTGTGGAAAGAAAATTCGTGCTATGACGTATACTCCAGATTTTGTTGGAGATAATTTTATTATCGAAGCAAAGGGAAGACCTAATGATGTATGGCCGTATAAATGGAAATGGTTTATGTGGTCATTATTAAATCGAGGTTTGGCTGAGAAGTATAAGTTATTTGTAGTACATAATCATAAAGAAACAGATGAATGTATTAAACGAATACAAGAACTTAAAGATATATGAAAATAACTGCAATAAGTGATTTACACGGTAATCTGATTGACATAGAACCATGTGATACACTATTAATCTGTGGAGATATTTCACCATTAGAAATTCAAAGAGACTATATACAAATGACTAAATGGTTCTTTAATGAGTTTCAAAAGTGGATTATGAATCTACCTTGTGATAGAGTAATACTTACTCCAGGTAATCATGATTTTTGGTTTGAAAAAATGATTACTCAATCTCAGACATATTTATTTGATAAATTAACTATTTTAATTAATGGAGAAGTAAATATTTATTCAGGTGTAGATGATAAATACTATAAAATATTTGGTACGCCGTATTGTAAAGATTTTGGTTGCTGGGCATATATGCCTGGTAATGCTATATTACCAAGTGTTTATAGTACTATCCCAAAAGATGTAGATATATTGATGTGTCATGATTCTCCCCAAGTAGGATATGTAGCAAATATTATGGAACATAAAAGTGAGACATACCCCAATGGTATACCAGCAGGTAATATCTATTTATTTGATGAAATTGTAGAAAAGAAACCTAAGTATGTATTATCTGGACACATTCATTCCGGAGATCACACATTACAAGAGTACGCAGGTACAAAATATGCTAATGTAAGTATATTAGATGAATCTTATTCGATTAATTATAAACCACTAACATTTGAACTATGAAAAAATTAAATAAATCTGAAATTATTGCTAAATTGTTTAAAACAGATGAAAATACAGCAGAATTTGTAGGTAAGTATGAAGATACTACTAACGAATATCTGGGAGAAGTAAATAATTCTACTGAAGAATTTGTTGGACAATTAGAAGATAATACAGAAGAAAACGTATAATGGATATATCTATACCATATTATGAAGATCTCACTCGTATAAGTAATTCTAATATCGGATGGTTCTTAAAAAAAGGACCAAGATATCTTAAAGAAATGCTTGACGGAAAAGAAGGTCTAAAAGCTAGTTTTCTGGATAAAGGCACTATGATACATGAATATATTCTTCAACCAGAAGAATTCTGGAAAGATTATATTATATTGGATTTTGCAGTACCTAAAGTAAAGCAACAAAAAGATTTACTTGAATTCTATTCGAGTGCTAGATCAATCGATCCTTTTGCATCTGAAGATGATATATTACTTATGAGTTATGAAGCAGCTTATAATAATACTAAATCTAAAGAGAAAAAGATTCAAGAAGCAAAAGAATTAGTAGAAACTTACCAAAATTACATAGAATACTTTAGAAATAAAGATTCTAAAAAAGTAATATCATTTGCAGATCTTAATATGTTAAAAGCAATTAAGAAAAATATGGAAGATCATAAGAAAGCAAATGAATTATTATTTAAATATCCAGAAACATTTGAAGTTCATAATGAATTTCATATTAATTGGGAGTATCCTAATGCTTCTTCATTAGGAGATCTTCCATGTAAATCATTACTAGATAGAGTAATGATAGATCACACAAACAAAAAGATAATATTAGTGGATATAAAGACGACAGCCGATGTTTATAATTTTAAACATTCAATAGAGGAATTTGATTATTGTCGTCAACTAGCTTACTATTGGTTGGCTATCCATTGGTATTTTAAAAACGAACTAAAACTTAATATTGAAGCATATGAATACGAAACTTATATTGTTGCAGTACAATCTCATGATGGGTATGAAGTTAGAGTCTTTAAATTCAATCCTAAAACAATTGAGGAAAGACTTGTAACCATAGATTATGCTATAAAACGAATTGCTTGGCATAAAAACAATAATTTATGGGATCATATGAAAGAATACTATGATGAAGATGGTGCAGAACTGTTACAATAACGTAGTAAAATATTTATTACCTTTGTATAGTTTTAATTATATTATCTCGAATGATGTAATTCAATTTGTAGGGGCGTATAGTTATTGCCCCTACATTCCACTACTTGATAAATTATTTATACTATATAGAATTATAGATAAAGAGAAGTCAGAAAGACTTGATTTACCTAATACTTTTAAGAAAGAAATTGTTACTATTAGTAATGAAACAATGCTAATAGTAGTTTTAAATAAACCTGATACATTTTATTATGATTGGGAATATTTGGTAAATGGCGAATTTGATAACATAAGTTACGAATGTCAGAAGAGAATATTAAGTTCTGATATAAACAAATATAACAAAAAACTAATTTATGAAACTTTTCACGGTTTCATGAATAGAACAATTCGTCAAAGTAGTATAAATAAAGAATGTATTGGATTCAATGAGATGTTGACTTGGTAGTAATACTACAAAATATAACTATACACAAAAGAAAAGCCGTAGCAAATTAATGTTACGGCTTTGTTTTTTGTATTGTCCGGGCAATGAAGTATTTGATTAAAGGATACTTAATAATTGTTTTTCATCTTCAATATTGCGCAAACGATATATTTGTCTTACTAAGGGTATTAAATCCATAGCTCTTTTCTTTATCTTGAGTTCTCCTTTCCAATCACCTTTTTCAAATCTTGCAGTAGGTGTGAGTAATGCTTTTATGAAATTAGAAACACTCTTTAATACACTACTAGATGGTAAAGGAGATTGTACAATTTTCATAAAGCTTGCAGGAGAAATATAGAAAGTCATATCTGTAGAAAGTCTGAAAATTTGATAGTCTAAATGATTAAATACTTGTGCCATAACAGAATCATCGTCATCAGGCTTATATTCTTTTAATAGCATTCCCATTACTGTGAGTGCCATAAATAAGCATATCTCTGTAGTAAAACGCTTTACATTTGCTTTTTCGGCTTCAGTCATAGTGTCCCAATCAGCTTTTTCAGCATACTCTAGAGCTTTCGCTTCATCTACAAATCTTTCAAAAAATCCTCTGATTTTATTATAGTAATATGCTCCGCCGTCTCTATAATACCCTTTACTAAAGGTTTGACCATATTCATCATAATATTCTTTAGCCCATCTACGTTTACCAGTAGTCCAAATCCATTTACGGAACATGAGAACTAATTTACCAACACTATATTGCTGTAATGCTACTTTACTATAAGAAGCGTAGTTACCATGCATCTTTCTTAATATCGCAGTCACTTGTTGACCAAACGCTATTTGATCCTTTTTACTGAAATTGGCTACTTTGTGTTCTTTATCAAAAACTAATTTGCCGTTTTCCACAGTAAAGTAATCAAAAATCGAACCTATATCTTCTCCTTTTTTATTCAGAGCTCTTTTTTCAATCAACGAGGCTAATAGGAATCTAGATTGAGCTTCATGTTCCCCAACATTTGTTGTGAAATACAATGTTGAAATTTTACCAAGTTTACTTAATCTGTTATTTTCTAATAATGATCCTTCATTAAAGTCTGTAAACACACCAAAATGTTCATTCAACAAATTAGTTAGACTAGTAATCTTTCTAGAACCTATATCACCAAGAATGTTTGGCATATCTGCAAGATATTCTCCAGTAGCTCTAGTATAAGAACTTGCAGATACATATTGATTAGCAAATGCTTCCATAGTTTGTTGAACTTCTGCCATGAGAGCGTTGTTAATCATACTTACGGTATTTAAACCCATGATTTTTAAAGAAGTATACTTTTCGAACATTTTCAATGTCTTGGCATTGTCTAAACCAAAAGTGGTACCTAAGTTCTTATTATTTATACCATATACTACTTGATCAAACCAAGCATTTAATTGTGCTATTAAGTTTTCGTCTGTAGTTAAAGCATTTGTAGTTGGATCAATATCATTAGTGCCATTATTCATTATTTTTGATAACACGTTTTTAATTGGATTTCCTTCAGAATCTGTTTTGATTGTCTTACGATTCTCAATGACCCATTTTGTATATTCCAATTGAGGTAATATGTCATTAATATATTTATAATTATTGACAGATCTGAACCACTCTTTATATATAGTAGCTACATCTAAAGATTGTTCGCTTGATGGTAGAATATTAGTAAAGAAAATAGGTACAAACTTTATAGGTCTATCTAATTCATCTGTCATTTGCATACCTTTATCAGTATCATCTGCACGCAACGTAAAATCCTTTTTTACCGCTTCTATTAATTGACTAGTAACGCCTTCTGAAACAACCCTTTCTGCTAGTACTTTAGACATACCTGGTAATCTACCATTTAACTTAAATCGGTCTGGAACAAAAGAATCTCCATGTTTACTTAAGTCGGATATAAAATCAAAGAATCTAACACGTATGTCTTGAGGATTGGTATTCCTAATCTTTTCTAAATCATTCCATTTTTTATTAGGGTATTTGGAAGATAAAGGTTTTCTGTGATTCCAATTTAATTCATTAAATTTTTGTCTTAAATAATCTGCAACATCTTCGGTAATTTGTTTTCTATACACTAAATCAGCCCAACTGCGCTTTAAAGATTGATCTTTTTTCTCATTATTTATAAGATATTTATATTCTTTGGCTGTGATCTTACCAGAAGATAACAATTCGTCTATTACTCTGGTTTTTTCTCTTGCTAATTCTGCTTTACCTTCTATTGGTGCATTTTCATTTAACCATCCAGCTATTGCTACAGCTTTATCTTTATTTGTTTCATACTTAGGATTAGTGTTTATTTCTTTTTTTGCTCTTTCATATGCCACCATAAATTCTGGAGATAATTTTGAAATAACACGAATACCGTTTGCATCATTCTCAATCATGAAATCATATAATTTTGCAGGATTACTTTTAAATGCGGGATACGCATTCTCCAGCTCCTCAGTAAGAGATATTAAATCTCTATACATATTATTAAATTCCATATTTGATTCTGTCCAACGCGTATGATATGCTCTAGCCATAGCCCCCACTATTGGATCTGCACTTTCAAACACAGTATCTAGCATTCTACTCATCATTCCTAGAGGAGAAGTAGTTGCTATTTTACTCTGCTGTCTAAGCAGTTCCCGACTTCTTAAATCTATTTCATTTCTATGTTCTGATACATAATTTTCAATGTATTTATTCATAGCAACTTTATCATTTAGTCTATCGGTTCCTTTGTTTGCTTTTTTATAAGCTTTTTCCGCATCTAGTCTATAATCTGCTTCCACTCTAGAGGAGAAAGGAGCCAACCAATCTAACCATATTCTTTCGCCTTTAGATTTATAAGCGTTTTCTAATATGTTTTTGTAAGATACTACAGTAGCTAAAGATTCCTTGAATTCGCTCAATTCTTTTTTACTTAAGCCTGTTAAAGCGGTAGGATTCAAAAATAGATAGTTTTGAATATCTTCTAAATTAGAGAATGATTGTGCATAGTTTTTCCATGCTTCTAACTTACGTAAATTCCATATGTTCTGGACACCTTTGCGCTCTAATTCTAAATTAGCATTATATTCATCAATTAAAGGCTTTAATAAATCCATAGATTTTTTGACATAAGCTACTAGTATTTCACTTTCTTCCATAGAATTAAGCTCATCAATAGTCTTCTTTATTACTTCGGATTTTGTAGTATAACCTTTCACTTTATAAATAGCTAATTGGTTTTTTAATACCTTTAATATATTAGATACAATTTCTGACTGTCTTAATAGATTTTCAGAATTAATATCCGAAGTAATAGCATTGGCATCTGCTGTCAGAACTGTTTGATTTATTTCTTGTTCTAAAGCATTATTGGTTCTATGATAAATGGAACCATCTGCTTGAGCATAATCTAAATCCGGTATCCACACTTCAGTAATTACCCCATTTTCATCAATAGTGTATTCTAAAGGAATAATCTCTTTATGATCAATATTAATACCCAACAGTTCAAGCATTCTCTTATACAGAGTTAATTGATAGTCATGTCTAGAAGCATCTGGTTTACCACCTTTTTTAGTTTCTTTCTTAGCACTAAAATAATAATCAAATCCATACTTTCCTTTGCCTTTAAACACTCTAGCTTTTGTCTTAAAGTCTTTTAAATGTATTTGACCATCACTATCTTTTACTAGTAAGTCCAACGTACCTGCAATTTTAGCAGCATCGTTTGAAATAATCTGTTCTGATGCGATAACCTTATCACCCTTTTTAACGATTTTTGGAATTACTACATTTTTAATCATCTTCTTGGCGGAATCTGCTAACTTTACTTCAGACGGTGCAGTTTTTTCTCCAGTAAGAGCGCTATGAATATAATCATGAATAGCTGTACCAACTTTAGCTGCATATTCTCCGTAAGCCAAGTCTTCATCTGACATTGATTCAATATCAGCACCATAACCGTTTAAATCTTTAATAACAGATACTGGAGTATATACGTCTCCTGTATCTACATTTGTATAGGTATGTGATTCAGATTCAAAAGCTATATGATTCTTTTGATTAGATAAAATTGATTTTATTTTTGCTTCATCACTAGTTTTTTGAACATTGTAATATTCAGGTAAGGAACGCATTGCCTCTTCATATGCTGCTTCATCAAAACCCTCGTGCTGATAATTGTCGATAAACATCACATGTTCAAGTTCTACCATAGTTTCATTATATAAATTATTATTTTTAGATTTATATAATTTACTAAGGATACCCATTATCCAATCAAGTAAGTCTTTTATAAAACTTGAATTGTTTTTAACAGGTTTACTTGATTCAATCTGATATAATTCCTTTATAAAACTTGAATTGGCAAACGCTTCTGCAAAGAATTCATCAATGTTTGTTAATCCATAAAATACATCTTTATACTCTAAACTAGTGCTAAGTTCTTTCCAACTTTTTCTATATTTCTTTTCAAATGCAGTTCTAGCGTAATCTAACAACTTCTGTGCAGATTTCCTAGAACTAGGGTTTAATTGCAGAGCGTGTACAGTAGCAGCGTGTACTAATTCGTGTAATATTGTACTATCCGCAAGTCCATCTTTGCCCTTAAATATAGAATCACCAAAGATTACAATTGTGTTGGTGTTTGGATTATAAGATGCTGCAACTTCTTTATTGTGATTGGGAAGATGCACAGGTTTGTATTCTAATTTAACATCTTTTAACACATCAGATGTAAGTTTGTTTAACGTATCTGTGAGATGTTTTAACTCAGGGTTGCTACGATTAATTCTATCCAATATAGTTCTAGCACTTACTGTAAATTTTTGTTTAAATAATCTTTCAAATAATGTACTATCAGATGTGCCATTTACTGTGGATAAATTGTGATAAATATTATTGTCCTGAGTAGAGAATGTACCTTGATTATCTATTGATTTAATTTGATTTGGTCTTGTTACTAAGTATTCATTACCTGTAGATCGTGCAAATTCTCCCGTATATTTATCATGACCAATTATTCCATCACTATTTCTTTTTCCTTCATATATATATATACTTTCTATATCTTTACTAACTAAATCTGTTTCAGTATAAATAGGATTTGTTATCTTTAAAAATACTGGCATTATAATATTACCAGATTTTGCTTCTGCGACACTCTCAGCATAATTTTTATCTGAAGTAAAAAAGAATCCTGGATTAAATTCTCTATCGTCTTTATAATTAAAGTCAGAAATAGTAGAATTAGTTCCATGATATACTACTAAAGGTTCACCATTTTCATCTACTACTTTGGATATACCAAGATGTTCATTTAAATAATCCTCAAAATATTGATTTTCATTTAAATATTCTACAGGGATACCTGTAGTATTTGAAATTGTTTCATTTATTCCTTCTTTCCATAATTTAGATTCTTTTTCTTTTCCACCTCTTCCAATATTTCTTTTTATAAAGTCATCATCTTTTAAATTTATAATTCTATTAAAATCTTGTGGAAACATTTTAAGTAAATTATGTGGAGAAGCAAATAATATTTTACCTTCTTTTTTGACTTTATTTTTTACTCTTTCCCATTCTGATTTAATAAATTCTACATAATCTGGATGTCTTTCTGGATAAATTAGATATTCGTTTCTAGCTTTTTTATATTCCGGAGTGCCTTTGACTGTATTTGAATGGTCTTCGATCCACTTATCTCTTTTTGTATTAAATTCTTCATCCCAGTCAATTAGTTTATCTTTATATTTACCAGATTCTAAAGAGTATGTTTTACCAATTGCAGGATGACCAAAAATAATATTACCAGGTTTTATAGTATTGGTCCAATCACCAAACCAGTCTCTAAAGCTATTAGAGTAAGTTCTAGCTTTAGCTTGAATAGCAGCTACCCTGTCACCATTATAATGCTCTAAAAGGTCTGAAAATAGCTTAGATGGCTCCCCATTGGGAGCCTTATCTATGCTATTACCATTGTTAAGCGACCATATATGATAAGCCGCTGCTTCACTAGTTGCATTTTTTAATTCTTCGAATTCTCTTGCAACTTCTTCGTTTTTTAAATTAGGACAAATTATACTCATATATGATTAACTTTTAATACAATGATTCATTTCATCAGTTGGAAATTCTTTAGAATCGTTAAACTCATTATTTGATTGATTCTTCGATTCTTCTTCTGGTTTCCTATGTTCTTCATTATCTTCAGTTACTTCAGTAGCTTCAACGTTTGTAACATCAAACGGATTGTCAATAGGAACAAACATTTCATTTTGTAAGAATTTAGGTTCAAATTCAATAGAAAGATCTGTAGCATCTATCCTCTGATTACCATCAATAAAAGAAGTAGTAGTACCTTCATTAATGGTAAAACCTCTTTCCTTGAAGTTGATGGAATTGGTTGCAGCATATACAGGATAATAATCTGTTTCATTTTGAAGTCTACCAACAAGTTTGAAAAGAGTATTGTTATACTGTAAATAAGGAACTGGTAAACCTGTAGTGGTATTATAGTCTCCTTGTTCTGTAGTAATGTACACTGTTTGACCTTCATGTAATTGCTGTCTGTTTGGTGTAGCAGATTGTACTATATCTTCTACGCCTTGTAAAGCTCTAAATGCATAATCCACATATTTATTAAAATCTAAAGAGTTATCGTTAGAACGTTTTAACAAGTCTTTCAGATGTTGATTGTAAGTATAATCTACACCATCCACAGTATAAGATAAATTACCCAGTACTTCAAAAGGTACTAAATCTAAAGTAGCATAAATACCTGTACCTCTACCACCACTAGTATAGAAGGAGTATATAATTAAATCTTTTGCAATATTTCTAACTTCTTCTGAACTATGTTCTAATAGATCTCTCCAAGCATAAGTGTATGCGTTCTTTGCATCTGTATCTCTTAATTTCAATACTGTTTCAAATTTTTTAGGTTTACCTTCTACATTTATGCCAGGTATAAGCATCTTCAGTAACATGTTGTCGCTTAATTCTAGATACCTAGTACCAGTTAATATTTGATTTCTAAGTCTATCTACTCTGTCTACAATAGTGTTATTACCATAGAACATGTCTTTCAAATTTATATTGTTTTGCTTACAGTATTCATTAAAAAATTCCGCCTGCATCGCAAACTTCATTTCTGACATATACTTGGTTATATTGTTTGATTTTCTATCATAATAAGTATTCGATAATTCACCAAACTTATTGACCATTTTTAAGAAACCTGGACTGAACTCTATCATTTCATTCTTAAGTAAGTCGAATAATAGACCTGTACTATTGTTTAGTTTTCTGCCTAAGAATGTTTTATTATACACATCTTCAGCATTAGTAAAATGAGGATCATCCATCATCCTTTCAATGTTATGTAAAGACAGTATCAATTCAGCTTGATTTTTACCCATTTTACCGGTATCCACCTGAGAAGCCAACACCATGTTACTTAATGCCTTACTATAGTTCTGAATATCTGTAAAATATTCATATATAATCACTTGATTTCTATACCAATCTGTAGAGAAGTTTTTATTATAATGATCTCTCAATTGTTCTTTTAACCATTCAGCATTAAATACTAAATCTTTTACATTGTAAGTATTACCATTCCATTCTATAGTAAGAGTTCCATCATCTAAACGACTGTAGAAATTCTTTTTATCAAGCTTGGCTGCTTTTTCGTATTTGTTTAATATAGAATCCTTCCATCGTTTATCATTTCGCTCTTTCTTAGTAAGACCCATCTTTGATGAACCTCTTCTAATGGACTCATTTGCAATCTCTTTCAATACCGGTTGAGGTAAAAAGTAAAATTGATTCAAACCAACACCAGAGGAAGTTAATAAAGCTACTACATCATAAGTATACGAGTTTACATTTAAACGAGTAATATAAGAGTCTTTTGCAGCATCTACGTGGGCATTGATCAATGCAGAAGTCCAATCCATGATGGAGATACCATTAGCATCAAATTTATCATACAAATTACCTATATTTGGTATAATACTAAAAAGATTTCTCTTTGTATTGACCTTGCCTCTTCTTCTAGATATTTCTATAGTTTTATCAAGATCCAATTTTGCGATTTGCATAATTACACGGAAGGTATTAATCAAAGCCATAGGTCCAATACCAGCGTCTGCACCAACGTTTTGTGTTTTAACGTTTTCTTGATATAAAGGGAATAATGGTTCAAGATTGTTATAATTCTTATTGATATTAGAATAAGAATCAACCACTTTTACAGCTTCTTTTAATGCGTCTGTAGCAAAGTCCAAAGGTACTGTTGCATCCATATAATGATTTGAAGAAGTTAAAGTCGTTTGGAATACTTCTAGCAATCTATTTTCAATCTGTCTGTGATCATTTAATTGCCATTTATTTTTACCAGAATTCTCTTGCACAAATTCTTCAAAAGTCATTTTTCTATCTTCGAACTTGAAAGATGATGCTAATTTAAGAATCTTTTTATTAGGAGCTAATTCTGGATCTCTTAAAATTTGATTAAACTTTCTTTGACCTATAAAGATTGAATATTTATTTTTCATACTCTTGAGTATATTAATAGAATCTTCAGTTAATTCTCCATTTCTATTAATATCCACCAGTACAGATTGTAATATTTTAGGTATTTCTACTTTTGCTTGTTTGTAGAAATCTGTATTAAACCAACGATATCTATGATCGTATACTTTTTTCAAGTATTCTTCTTCGTTCAAATAAATCGGATTACCTAATTCATCTAATCCTACATAATCATCAATGAATTCTGTCTTATATAATTTACCACCTATTACATCATAATTATATCTAGCTAGATACATTTTATCAACCGCTACTACCTTATATCTCTATAAGGGCTAGACTATATCTTCACCTTACGGTGCTCCCCATTTCGCCTTTCGGCTACACAGCGTGTGTACGCTGACTCAAATCATATTGAATTTTATGAATCATTGAAGGAACCTGTTCAACAAATGGTTTTACAATGTTTATAAACTTTATTCCTTCTTTTGTTCCACAGCATAAAGAATAACTGTTTTCTTTTTTGCCTTCGTGAAACATATAAAAATCAATATTCCAAACTTCTTTAAAGTAATCTATTATTATTTGTAATTCTTCTTTTGGCATACAAGTTGCAATTTTTATATAGAAACCATGAACTTTACCATTAGTTGTTCTATAATTTATATGTCCATCATCCATATACCAAATTGCAATTCCTTTAGCATCAAGTCTATTTAACAATTTTCTATTACCTATTTTTTTATAAGGTTTGTAAAAAACTCTTCTTAAGACCTTTACAAAAGGTATAATATTTAATTGTGTGTAATAAACTGTTTTACCAGTATTATAACCTTTAACACTGACGTATTCTTTTAAACCGTTGTTTCGTAAACCTGCTTCTTTAAGTTGTTCTATTTTCCACTCAAGATAATCGCGTTGTTCTTCACAATGACTTAATTTAAATACGTTGTTATTACTTATTGTTCCATCACCAAGTAAAAGAGCTATTAATAAATTTCTAGATTCTTTAGTTATTTTTGTTTTCATATTTGCTATCCATTTAGGAAGCTTCAGTTGAGTATTAGTCGTTGAACCTTCCGATTAGTTATATAGATAACGATCGGCTTGGCTGCTGGTTGCCCAATCCTTTGGGTTTTTACTACGCTTAGTACCTTAGGCTCTAAGGGGTTTCCAGCAATTAAAGGAGTTTTACTTCAACTATGTTGTTAATCGAAGTCCGCACCGGTTAACTTAGTTAATTCGGCAGGTAATACGATAGTATCCCCAACATTCGATGGCAATACGTCTACTATAGTAATAGGTAATGTAGAGTTCATACCCTGAGTAGGAATACGATAAGACAGAACTGCTAAATCCTGATTATCTAAGATGAATTTTTTAGCCTCTTCAAAGTAAGAAGTGTTATTCTTTTTTGCTTGTTCTAATAAATAATCTTTTGGCAGTACATCTTTGAATAGATTTATAGATACAATTGCTTGTAATCTATTATTTTCATCCTTAAATCGAAGTTCTTTATTGAATTTATATTCATATTTGCTAGCGTCTACTTCAGCAAAAGAATCTTTGTAAGCAAAGTTAGACATCTGAATCATGGAACCACCAGGAGTATTTATATCTATGGTTTCTTTCTTAATCATAGATATGATACGACTTTGAATCCAGGCTAATGCAGGTATACCAGATAATTCAATATAGTAATCTTTGTTACCATCTTCATTTTCAATGGTTTTTAAAACATCAATAAGATTTGATGGTAAGTTACTATTTATGGCATCATCCTTTAACATTTGAACAAACTTGTCACGATTAACGGTCATATAGGTTTTACCATTCTCTGTTATTTCGCTTATCCCAAACTGTTCATATATGTTATTTCTACCAATATCTGATAAAGCTGAAATAGCTCCTACGTAGTCATCAATTAATTGCTTACCAGAATATTTTACGCCTTCGTATTCATACACATCATTGTCTTCTACTCCAGCAACACCAATTTTAGCCATCTGAGTACCTAACGAGATTCTAGATACATGGTGAGGATCTGTTACCAACTGTTTACCTAAATACTTGAATGATTGTTCATATACAGGAATTTCTTGTAATTCTGTATTAGGTTTACCATCTACATAGAATGTACCTTTTTGTCTTAAACCTGATTTTACAGAAGTATCAAATTTAATCATGTCTACATCTTTATCATTCATTAAATCATATACTTTCTGTAAGTCTCTACCTTTTGCTACTCTTTTGAATACAGTAGCCAATGACATCTTATCGTAGATGGGTATCTGTAATCCATTAATGAAATCATAACCAAAATGTATGTATTTCAATGGTTGCATTACTACAGAATAAGCATACAATTCATCTTCTAATGATAAAGGCTCATCTGATTCCATTAAATTATAAGCTTCTTCTTTTTCTCCATTCCACTCACCATTCATGATGGCAAGTTTTCTAAACATCTTTGGGCTAATAAGTACCTGCGCATCTGTTTGGTCAGTTTCAAGATAACCATTTAAACGTTTATCAGCTTCTTTAACCACCTCTTCTTTCAATTGTTCATCAGTCATATCAGCAAATCTACCAACACGTCTTTCTCTGAACATCTCAAACTGTTTCCAAAGTAAACCATGATTGTCATCAGTACCTACGTACTTCGACATCATTTCATTATACATTACTCTGGATTCTACAATGTTTGAATTGAAAATAGCAGTTTTATACTTGTGCGTATCAAAGTCTAAGAATCCTTCTGGCCAATTTTCACGTAATACAGATTTTGTTGAAGTTAATGCAGAATAACGTTTTACTCTATCATCCAACATTGCCTGATAGTCTTTACTACCTTTATAAAACGCAACATCCCCTGATACAAGTTTTTCAAATTCATACACAGCGATTGCTGAATTTATAGCATAATCTGCAATAGCTTCTGCTAAATCAATTTTTTCATTAACCTTTTGTTTTACAATAGATGCTGGTAAAAGTCTATTACTAAATATAAGATTTGTATTTATCCTTTTACTGTCGTTTTCTTTTATAAACTCATCATCCAGATACTTTTCGTTACCGTTTATCAATTTCTGATTAATAAACTGTTTTATAGTGTTGTTAACTTGTTGAATAAGACTCTCTTCAATTACTTTTCTAAGACCTTTACTATTAATATCAAAGAATTTATCATCTGATAATTTATTTTGTAAAGATGAGAAATATCTGAATTTGTAACCATTACCTGTTAAACGCATTGCACCACCTTTAACAATGTAATGGTAGTTTTCAACAAGTTCTTTATAATTCGTATCTTTCTCTTTCATTAAAGAATCCTGTTCAACTTTTGACATCTTGTTCCAAGATTCTTCAGAAACACCAAGTCTATTTAAGAAGTTATTCTTAGCATTTATTGCAGCTTGAATTGTAGAGTATTCATTGATAGCATAATTTACAAATAAATCAATAGTTTCTTTATTCAAAGAACCATTTTGAATAGTAACCTCTTGACGATTCAAACCTGTTATAAAATAGAATGTACGTTTGTTTGCAAGAGTTGGTAAAGGTAAACGATTGTTTCTTACAGCATTGAATTTAAGTAATAAGTCTTCATTTGGTGCTATATCCAAATACCCACGTCCTGTATCATAGCCATCTTTATCAATCATAGATAGCATTGTATCAACGTGAACATTAGATCTTACTTTGGGATCAGTCATCTGTTGCAACCAAAATGAAGATTTATTATAAGTTACACCATTTATCTGAGTAAAGAAGCTATCGTCTTTTAACCATTCTTCAAACATAGAAGTAATGGTGTTATTTTCACTATACGCATAAACCAAGTTGCCATCTGGTCCTAACACACTATCATCTTCCGCTGTAGGATTTGCAGCAACATATGCTTTTGCCAATTCTGCTACCGATTTTTCTTTGCTTAGTAAATTTAAAGCATGACTAGTTACATCTTCTATTTTGTCGTTAACCAAATTGTAAAACAAACCTTGTTCTCCAAATAATTGGTCTAATCCTACAGGATCTTTAGAACCAACTCTAGGTACACCATTTATAAGATTTTTTAAAGCAACGTTTAGATTGCTATTAAAATAATGATTATTTAATAAAACACCGATCGCATCACCATCTACAGCAATGTTCACATTGTTAAGTATGCGGACTAATTCTAGTACATTCTCGGCATAATCGTTTTTAAGGAAATTGTGCTTTTTAGATTTATTTTTTAACTCTTTATAATCTGCAATAGCTTGTTGTAAAACATTCTTATTTGCAAATGTACCATTTACACCGAATGTTGCTGACCAGTTCTGTTCAAGTCTATTAGAACGTTTATTAACATCAGCGTCACCATAAGTAATAGTATAAGAAGTTAGCTCTTTACCTTTATCATTGGTATCCTTACCAAAGTAAGCGTTAATAAATCTATTTCTGTGTTTTTTAAACGTATTCCAGAATCTTGTTTTCAACATTTCATCCTCGTTACCACTTTCATCCTTAGTGGTAAGGATTTCATACAATTCTGAATACATATTTATCTTACTAGAATCTCCTTTGGCTTGTCTGATAGTACTGGTTTCATCTGCTTTTTTCTTCAACAGCTCCAACATTTCATCTATAGACTTTGCATTGTGAATTGTACTAAAGGCATTAAACCAAGCTACATCGGGATTTATATATACAGGAAGGAATGTTTCTGGATCTAATGTTTCAGAATCTTTTAATGTTAAAAACATTACTCTAATATCCGCTTGCGCATTTTCTTTTGCTGAAAATTCATAAGCGGATCTTATTTCATCATTAACTAAGTCATTTAGATCATCTTTTTCCTCTAGTTTAGATTCTACTCTACGTATATTAAATCCTTGCAACTTAACATCAATAAGAGGTCTAAACACTGTATCAAAGTTATCAAGTATTTCATTATAAAGATCTACCTTTTCTTCGTAGATAGCTCTTTCTAATTCACCAAACGCTTCGTTTTGTGAGGCTGCTAAATGCTTATCTCTGATGTCAATTAGTTGATCTTTTACTGCCTTAAAACTTAATCCTCTCTCTAAACTTTCTATATTCTGTATACCATTAACATCTATGGTCATAGAAGTTAAAGTACTAACAATATTTCCAAGTAAAGAGCTATTGTAAATTTGATGCAATGTGACTCCATTAACAGTAAGAGGTGCATCCGCATTTGCATATCTTTGATTAAAATTAGTTAATGCCGCTTTGTTAATCTTAGCAAATTTATATTTACCGTTTTTAATAGCATTAAAAAATCCATCAATATTATCTATTTTGGTTTTGTTTAAACCTAAGAATGATTTAATAAAGTTTTTAATATCTGAAATAACTCTACCTAACTTACTGTGGGAATCGGGAGTATTATTGATAACATCTTCTCGGAAACGTTCAGCTAAAAATTCTTCCACTTCATTATCGTTACGATTAAATAGTGAATATTCTTTTCTAGCTAAATTGTACATTCTGGCTTGTTCTTCCGGACTCAACAATAATAATGATACTCTATGAAAAGCTTCATGATAAGCAGCACCAGCCGCTGGACGTTCAAACAAGGTTACACCATCCTCATTCATTATTGACCATGCCCAACCAGGTCTACCAGATTCTCCAATTATACGAATTAATTGATCTACCAATTTAATATTACCACCAGCTCTTTTACCAAGCATTCTACGATAATTTAATAATTCTTTTTCTAAATCAGAAGTTTGTTTAACATTATCATAAACCTGCATTGATACAGAAGGTTTCTTACCAAAAGTAGTAAACTTATTTTTTGGTTTTTTTCTAGTAAAACCAATCATTTCATCAGTAATACCGGCAGCTTTATTTAACTCTCTTGGATCTAATGGAGCGTTGGTAACAGGAGCTTCTTTTACTGGAGATTCTTTGATTTTTCTTTCTCTTAATTTAAGAGTACCTTTACGTATGTCATTATAAATTTCAAAATTAGGTATAGAATCTGAAATTTGATCATTCATTCTAGATAAGAAATCAATCATCTCATCAGAATCCATTTGATCAAAATTGTTTCTATAGTCATTTACCAAATTTTGGTATTCGGCTGCGTCTTTTACATACGCTCCTAATTTAAACGGAGATGTTTCCTTAGTAATCTCAACAAGAGGTTTTTCAGTATCCGTTGCTTTCTCATCTACTTTTTCTGGCACAGTTTTTACTGGAGAAATTTGTTGAGATGCTTCTACTGGAATTACTTTACCTAAATTTAAAAGTATTCTACTTACCGTATTCCCATCTGGGAAAGTATAATCCAATAAATTTGATAACTCTTCTTTTGTTATATTCGCACTAGGTATTGCTTTACGTTTTGTCAACAATGATCTAACAGCACTATCATACATCAATTTGCTAGATAATGTTGATAAATTATTTATAAGTCTATCATAAACCTCACGTAATTTTTTCACCTCTTCCGTTTGCTCAATGGAATCAAAAGGATTATTAGTAAGCAAACCAAAAGTATTTGTATTTTTTGGTTCAGGTTTAGCTGTTTCTTTTCTTTTAGACTCTGCAGAAGGTTTTACAGTTTTTGGTGGAGCAATTGTAGCCTTTTTAATAGCTTCATAGTACTTGGGATTTTCAATTTGTTTATTTTGTTTGTTGACTGTAACAGTTTTTTGTGTATAAATCTTTAAACCTGTTTTATCAACAGTAACCAATTTACCCTCATCTTTTACTTTTTCCTGAGCTTCTGGATGTTCACTTTCATATTTTATAAGATCATCTATACTCTTGTTATACACATCTACAAGGGCTTTTCTTATATTCTGTGAAAGTTCTTCTTCATTTAACCCTTCAATATTTAACAGTTCTTCTCCTTTTAAGGAAACCAATTTAGTTCCTTGTTTTACTAAAGCTGCTTTATTTGCATACTTTTGAGCACCCGGAATTTTTGCAGTTATAGTACTACCGTCTGGTAAATTGTTTATCTTTTCAGATAAATTTTCTACACTTTTAAATACGATTTCCTCTTTTTCAAAGACTTCAGAAGTTTTCTCTTCCTTCGGAGAAGGAACACTATCTGTAGTAATAACTCTCTCGGTTATAGGAATGTTTTGTACTACCAAATAAGATTTTGAAATTAAACCTTTAGATATATCTAAATCAGTACTTAAAAAATCATTATCAATGATTGCATTTAAATATCTAGCACCACTTTTAAAATCAATAGTCTTATTACCAGCTTTAATTTTAAAGCCGTATTTAACCGGCATGTCATTGTTTAACATCGCTCTAGAAATAGCAAAGTTCTTATTTACAGACATCCATTTGGCAAATTTTGCAATAGAATCTTCATCATTTGGTCTCAGCGCTTCGTGTTTTGCACCAAATCGTACTATATTACTATTGTTTGTATCAAAGTAAAGTATCTTACTAGGTTCACGCTTAGAATTTACTGTAGATTCCCCAAAGTAAACCAAACTATTTAAGAACTGAGCGTAAGTGAGGTACCCAACATTAACCGGTTCAATTCCATAAGTATTATCAGCAGGTATAGCATCCTTTAATCTAATTTTTCTAGAAGATAAATCAGCAAATACCCTAGCAATAGATGTAGCTAATTCCAAAGGTATTTTATTGGGATTAAGTTTTGCAACATAACCCTCTTCACCAGTAAGTTGATATTTACCAGGTATTATTAAATAAGGAGAACCTGGAGTACCTGTAGCATTTGCTGTAAGTAAATATTCTGACTCTCTAGAAGGATCTATATAGAAAATAGAATTGGTTGCATCTGCTATACCTATTCTCATGGGAGTACCATTAGGAAATACATATTCCCCATCCTTATTCAATTTGAGATCCAAACCCTTTACTAAAGTATTAGAAGTATTAGGTTGATAATTATTATAACCCGGAGTACGTACAATATTACCTGCTGGCACTTTTACGTTACCTTTATTTTTAAGCAGTTCTAGTACTAACTTTGTTTTTTCTTTACTTGCGTTTGAAAATGCAAACACTTTATTAGAATAACCTTTATTAGTAATAATGCCTTGTATAGGTAAATATTGAATTAACTCATTTCTTTCTACTTCAGATAAATTGTCCAAAGCTTCAATAGGATTAGATGATTTTAACAGAGTTAAATACTTCTTTTTTGCAGCCTTTTCTTTAGCGTATCCTGATAAATTTTCAATATTATCACTTATAGTAAAGTCAATAGCAAATTTACTAACATCTGTACTAGGATTATTGATTATAGCATTGAATTTATCATCAGATGCAAGTCTTACTCCCTCTTTGTAGGTATCGTCTTTTGCATAATCCTTTGCTAATTTTGACTTAGGATTGGTAATTTCATAATCTTCATTTTGACCCTCTTTTAGATTTAGTTCTTGTCTTGGAGAAGTATCTTCTAAAAGTTTATTTTGTTCTGCAGCCAATTGTGCTAAACTTATTGTGCCACCAGATTTGGATTCAATGTTATAGTTTAACAATTCCCCTTGACCAACTTCAATAGGCTTACCATCTTTATCATTTAAAGTATAAACAAAACCATACTTCTCTGATTTCTTAGTAGCTTTTTTATCTATTGTAAACTCTTTACCATCTTTTGAGATAACCTTATCATTTACATTACTAAAGTCAGCATCTACAGGATTGGGAATACTTTTTGCAATTTCTTCGTCTTCCTTAGTCTTTTTATCTCTCAGATAATTAATTTCGAAGTCTTTATTATCTATTAAATTTTTTATATTACTTCGTTCTTCCTTCGCCGATACTGGTAATTTGTTTAAATCTCTTATTAATTGCTTTTTCTGTGCTTCAGCGATTTCTAATTGAGATCCTGTATCACCTTCTTTTGCAGAAGTATAAAGACGTAAAGTATCTTCAGATGTATTTGGATCATTTATAACGGAATCTAAAGACGTTTTATAATCATCACTACTGAAATAATCTTCTACAGCTTTGGTTTTCTTTTCTATCGCTGCTAATTTGTCTTCTATTGCTTTTATTGATGAATAGACTTTTTCTGTTTGAAATCGTTTGTCATACAAACCTTTTACATAATCTTTGTCTGTAGTAAGATCTTTCAATCTTTTTATATCTACTACTTCATCAATTGCATTATTTGCTAATTGTGCTTGTTTTATTGCATAATCATGTATGTTTGTTATCTGAGAATTACGATTTTCAAAATTAACTGCATGTTTTATTACAAAATTCCTAGCGTCTTCTATTGCCTTTTTTAGTTCATTTTCATCTGCAGCCTTTCTTATAGCATCATACTTTTCATTAAGCGTATCTGTATATTTTACATTACTAGTAAAATTTTCTTCTACAGCTTGTTTTAAATCATTATTATTAGACAATAATGAATTTATTTCACCATTTAGTTTTCTATTTCTAAGATTGTTGATTTGTCTATTTGCATCTATTGTGTAGATACTATTCTCAATATCTTGTCTAGTTTGTAACCAAGCTCTTCTTTGTTCCTCAGATTCAAACTTTTTAGGTTTGGGTAAAATTTTATTTATTTTATCCTTTGCATCTTTTTTAGAAGATGCGATAATGTCAGCTTCTTCAGTTCTACCTGATTCTCTAAGAGCTCTTTCAAATCTATCTACAGTACTAATTTCAGCTACTTTATTATTTACTGTAACTACTCTAGAAGAATTATTTAAAATGTCTACAAATTGCTTATAATCATCTTCTAAGCCATTTTTAGTATTTTGTATATAATCATCTTGATTTCTAAGCTGTTTTAATACCGCTTCAGATATTTCCATTTGATTCTTAGGATCATATGAGGCTACTCTAGCAAATAAATCTTTATTATCTGTGTACAAAGTATTTAATACTTCAGCTCTAGATTTAATACCGTCATACTGTTGTTGAGTTATAGCCCCTTTAGTAAGAGCCATATTCATACCAGCCATCAAAGATTCATATTCTCCAGAAGCAATAAAAGGAACAATAGATCTATCTTCTTTTACTTTGGAATGTACAAATCCCCCAAGTAAACCAGCAATAGCACCCGCTGCTCCTTCTTCCAAAGCCGATTTAAAAGATTCCTTGCTAAATAATTCTGTGCCGAACTTACCTTTACCTATTTCTACATCCTCCGGAGCAATAAACTGATCATATAATACTTCAATAGAATTTTTAGCTTCAGATTGAAGAAATTCTTCTAAGCCTTCTTCAAAAGCGCTACCTACTCCAATTTTATTAGTAGCGGTAAATCTATCTACGGCATTAACTATGTTATTAATAATTCTATTTGATATGCCTCTATCAAACAATTTTGACATATCTCCGCCAGTTTCATTTACTACAGCTTGTGCTGCCATTTTTCCAGATTTTCCTGTAGCCAACCATCTTGTCAAAGCGTTTGAACCAAGTTTTTGTTCAATGACTGTATTAATAGCACCAGTAAGTAAACCAACAGATGCTGCATCTTCTAAACTAAGACCAGCATCTCTAGCAGCTTGATAAGCTTCACCGTAATTTAACACCATACCAGCACCAACCATTGGTAATACTGTAGGAGCGCTTTTGATTGCTTCATTGAGTGTTTTACCTATAGTACCCAAAGTTTCTACTTCTTTGCCTGTAGCAGCTAAACCACCAATAAGACTACCAACTCCGGTGTTAGCTATTGCTCTACCTACTCCGGCATAGGAAACCAAGGAAGACATAACATTACCCATAACATTACTAAAGCTTTCCAAATTATCAAACATACTTTGATCAGCTTCTACGCTAGTCTTACCGTAAGGGGTATCTCTGGTTATTTCTTCTTGTCGATAATCTGCTAACGCATTTAAACTATCGTATTCTGATTTATAACCTTCACCTTTAGCTAAACTAGAAACAGCTTCTGCAATATCTCCTGCCCCAGCAGCAAAACTGTAAATGCCAGGAAGAATACCATGTAACCCTCTTGCAAAGCTCTCGGTAAATCCCAGTAATGCGTTACTTGTTAATTTTTTAGGTCCGTAGGAATTAATAATTGAAGTACCTGCTAATTCTACTTTCGCCATAGATTCTTTTGTACCAACTACTTGTTTTAAAGTATATTTTCCTGTTTCAGGATCAATAGCTGGAGTAAAATAACTAAATAGTTTAAAACTATCAGGTCTGCTTTCTTTTTCCTTCAGTCCTTTTAATACTTCATCAGTTTTACCTTTCATAACTTTTAAAAAGTTATTTCTAGTATTGCCTTCTGTACCTTCTGCAAAATCTTCAATATCCATTGAATCTTCTTCAGATAAATATCCTAAAGATTTCCTAAGTAGTGTGTTACCCAGGAAATCTTCATCTAAATTCAATTCTGATAGACTTTGCTTTTCGCCACCTAATTCATCAGCAGCTATATATTCATCATTCATAATGGAGTTTACCAATGCCACGGATTCTATTTCCTCATTGGCCAATCCTTCATTAAAATTGTTATTTATAATGTTAGGAACAGTATAATAAGAATTATAAGTATTTCTTAATACTTCTAATCCGTTTGGTTTGTTGCTAACTGTATCAAAACGTGGAAACATAATTACATATTTGAATTTATTCTTCTACTATCAAAAGAAATTGCTGCGTGTGATGGTTCCGCTTTAAATGAAGAACTACCACCAAAAATTTTAGCACTGTAAGCATCTTCAAATGCTTTTATTTGTGCAGGATCACTCAAAGCCGGATAACCAATATTAAGTTCATAATAATCTTCTTCCATTTGATTATCATCTGTATAAGGTCTGTCTTCTAACTTATTACCTATTTTGTGCTTTCCGTTTATACCTTTTTCAAAAAGTATTTTCTTTATGTCATTTGTAGTTAAACTACCATACTTACCTTTATTATTTTCTAAAATGGCATCAATTTCACTTTCTGAAACTAATACTTTACCAGGAACTAAAGGCATTTGTATTAATCCCCCATCACTAACAATACCATAATCTTGTAATCTACCATTTGGTTTCATATAACCTACTTGGATATTAGATACAAGATCACTAATAATGTTACCATAGGACTCTACAAGATCACTTAACTTTTCTTTTCTCTTCGCAATAGAATTATCAAAACCCCAAGTTTTAAAGGTATCCAGAATGCTTTTTTCATTATTTAAAAGAAATTCTTTAGATATTTCTGCTACAGGTATACCTGTGTCATTCATAGGTACCACGTGCGTAAAATCAGTTAATGTGATTCTCTTATTCTTTCCTTTGGGTTCTCCTTTCTTATATATATCCACATCTCTAGAATCAGGGAAATTAGGATCTAACATAATCTTAAATTCTCCTTCTGAGAAAGGAATGGATTGTGAATTTACTAATTCTTTTATTTTTGAAGGATTGTTTGAACCTAAGGCTTCTCTGTAAACGTTTGAATAAAGATTTCTAACGTCATCTTCTGTAGGATTGTCACCAATAATACCTTCAGCTTGAGCTTTACTCAATTCCTTAGCCAACAAGTTGGTTCGTTTTTGTGCCAAACTTGCATCCAATTCCATTACTCTAGATTGAGAAGTCTGAGCGGAGCCTTTTTCTGCAGAAAGTCTTGCATTTAATAATGCAAACTGATCAACTCCAGCTCTATCTCTCCAAGCCTTTTCTCTTGCTGCTGTATAAACTTGTTGCACAAAAATATCTCTAGCTTGTTCAGGATCAACTCCAGCAGAAATCATAGTTCTCATATGCATTTGTGCTTGAGGGGTAGCAAGAATCTCACTCAAATGAGAATCTACTTGTGCTTTAGTTCTATCTGCAGATACTCCATGATATAAATATCTACCATCGCTACCCATATCGCTAGGTTTAAGATCATTTACGTATGGATCTACTAAATCATTTACAGATTGATATGCTATTGGAGATATATCTTTATATAGCCCTTGAGTAGTAGTATCCCAATTGGTAAAGTTTCTATCATGCCATAACGGGTTATATTTACCAGAAGCTATTAAAGCTTGTTTGGCTTTGTTATATGCTTCAAAATTAGCTGCACTTTGTCTTAATGCTGAAAGTTTAGCTCTATCTACATTATTTATTGCAGATTGTAGAGCCATCTGCCATTCCATACTTTTAATGGCCTCAGGATTTTTAGCGGCTTGATCAATAATCGGAAGTACTTTACCTCTGGTTTCTGCATCCCAGGTTTGCATATCTTTCATCGATTGCGATTGAAAATCAGCCCATGTATTCGCAGCAGTTCTATAATCTGCTAAAGCTTTGTCAACTCTTTCATTTGCCTGCTTACCCAATGTATATAATTGTTCAAAAGGGATTGGAACATAGGTATCTATAAATTGAGCTTGTGCAGGATTGTCATATCTATTTACTGCCATAATTATACTGTTAAACTATCAACTAAACTATTTACTGTACCGTATCTTAAGAAATTCTGTAAGTAAGGCAATATCTGACGATCTCTACGTGCTTGATTACGCATCTTTTCTTTAGTCTGAGACCATTGACCTAACTGACCAGCAGCAGTAGCACCAAAGTTTCTTGCAGCAGCTCTATTACGAGCGTTTAAGTCATTAGTAAGTACAGTATTCTGTACATATTGTTGACCTAAATTGTTCATCATATTTGCGTATTCACCTAAATATTGATTATTAGCATTATCTCTATTAGCATATACTGAAGTATTCTGAGCATATTCCCCAGTAGCTAATTGATTTCCATATGCTAAATTCATACCGGTATTAGGATTAAGTCTAGCCATATTATTACGAGCAATTGCTCTAGATCTTCTATTAGCTGCAAGAGTGGGTTCTATATTAAGTTTACGGCTAGCCATTGCTCTATTAATAGCCCCAGTATAGGGATTAATAACCTGATCTTCTACTTCAGGTCTACGTCTACTCTGAATCCAATTGTACAGTATAGGAGATAAACCAGATAAACTACCAAAGCCAAATGAAGATTTGCTAGGTGTTTTAATTTCATCTGGTGTTAACGTAGGATTAAAATCGTCAACAGAAACCAATGGAGCATAGATAGGATCAGATGCTAAAGCTGGGTTAAAGTCTGCTATATCTAATAAAGGAGCCTGACTAGGAGCAGCTACTGATTTACTTTGTTTACTTGGGGTAGTTACACCTTTAGCAGTTTTTTTCTTTGTTATAGGAGCTGTACCAGGTAACGATGCTTTAGGAATATCACGTACAGGTTCATTCGTACCTACAGGGATGGTTTCCCCAGTAATAGCATCGACTTCGTTACTTTCTGGTAATACGTCATAAAAAGCTGGAGCACTACCATAAGTTTGAATTAATCTCTTATTTGGATTTAATTTTATTTCTTTGTTTGGTACTGCAGCAGCTTTAAGGGCTTCAGAGTATTCTGGTTTCCACTGCGCTATATAATTATTAGGATCATAGATATTCTTGGTAGGAATACTCGTCTTGTATGCTTTGCTTTTATTTGTATCTGTTATAGATGGTGTAGATAATTTGGGAAGATTTAATCCAGCCATTGTCTCTTTAGCAGTTGCATTTATAACACTATCTATTTCATTAACATTAACACTACCTGCGTATTTACCGTTTACATCAAAATATTCTCCACTAGATGGATCAAATTTAAAATAACCTATTTTTCCAGGTATTCTGGTTAAAATCTGTCTAGATTTTCCATCTTCATATGCTGGTATTCCCTTTACTTTGGGTTTAATACCTTTCTTAGCTTTAACTGCTTCTTGTTCTGTAAGCAATTGTTCATACATTGCATTTGCATTTATCTGATTTAATCTATCAGCATTGCGAGCAAATCTATCTTTTCCTTTACTTCTTTTAGTCATGTTAACTAATTTTTTACCTTCTTGTGCAAAGGTTTTATTTGTACCAGGTCTTTTGATTCTATCAGATAGAACAGATTCAAGATTAGAAGCATCTATTAAATGATTATCTGTACCTGGTTTACTATTAGGTACTTGTGCAATATTACCAAAGTCATCTCTTATTACTTCATTATTATCCACATAAGCTAAATCTGGCAATATACCACCGTTTTCAAAAGTATAAGCTAAAGAATTATCATCCCAATATTTTTGTTCAAATGTGGCTGCATTACCTTTCCCCATTGCTATTTCTTTAGCATTTGCTTTAATACGTTTTTGCTTATTAATTGCATTCTTTCTAAAGATACTTGATACAAGGTTTCCAACACCACCTACAACTCCACCTACAGCTGTACCAATACCAGGAAGAATAGCAGAGCCTACAGAAGCACCTTTGGCAGCACCTCCTAGAGTACTGCCAGCAATATCTGCACCAGATCCTTCTTCTGTAAAGCCTTGTAAACCAGCTCCCAATATAGAAGCAATTTCTAAACCTTGATCTATACCAAAAGCGTAAGCTGGAACTTTCTTTTTATTTATTTTCTTTTTCATATTATATCAATGAATATCTGTATGCTGTACTAATATAAGGAACTTTAAATGTATTACCACCATTACAATCATACTTATAATGACAGATTAAATATTTCCCTTTCATTCTATCTCTATAGGATTTGTTTACTAACTCTTCAGCTTCATTTAATTCTCTACTACTACGAGGAACACAGAATTTATAAGTATCTTCTCTATAATCTATATCATCCTGAGTAAGAGTGAAACTAGTTTGCCTTTTAGTTTCAAAGTATATGTTATCAAAGTTAGTATCGTAAGTAAAGTCACCACCATATTCAACATTATCAAATGTTTTAGTTTGAGGGTACTTATCATTTACTATAAATCTAACATAAGATATTTTATCTTTGCCAGTAAACATATCTAATTCGTTACCTGAATTATACTTATATACAGCTAAATTCTTATATATCATTAATTTATCTGTAAATTCAGCATACCAATCAGGTCTATAAGTATAGAATGAAGTAAAAGCTCCAACTTGTTCATTAAATACTAAAGTCTTATCTTCTAGAGTAAGAAGAACTTCATTATATTTTTTATCGTATACAGATATAGGATCATTTGTAATTATATCCTTATTATCGTGTAAATAAGATTGTACACCTTTTAATTTAGATACAGTACGTAATTGATTATCAAAACCACATATTTCATTTCTATCGGCATCATACCAATATACTGTACTATCTGATTGTGTTGCAGTTCTTAATTGATTCTCTTTAGAACCATTCTTAGTAGTAAAGTAATCAAATCTAGTTAATACACCACCAGTACCTAACGTAAGTGCACCTGCATTATTATCTTGGATAAGAGAACGTTCATTTACAGCAAGTGTGCCAAAAGCGTCAGTTTGCCAGAACAACAAGTTATTCTTAAATAACTTTAAATTGTTTATAGAACCAAATCTGGTATCAACATCTAAGTAATTAGCAACCCTGAATTTAGTCCACGAATCAGTTACTTCCAAGTTAGTTTTAGGTTCTGAGTTCATTACCCTAGTATCTGTATGTAAATTATCTATACTATAGATTGATTTACTAACATAGTTTTTAGCTCTAGGTTGAGCAGAATAAGCATCATTATAAGCATATAATGGCGTATTCTGAACATATATAGAACCTACTTGTACTATATCATTCTCTACAAAGTGATTTGCATAGCCTGTACCAGACTCATAAGTCTTAGCTGTACCTACGGTATCCGTTCTCAATGAGAGATTAATAGAAGATTCTAACGGTATATAAGCACCATTATATGCTCTAATTCTTTCATTATCTGGTTGTTCATAATTATCACTAGCATTATGATATGCAAACATACAGTTAGCATAATCTAATACACCAACGTATGTATCACCACCGAATACGTTTACTTTAGTATTACTATTATCTTTTGCATTGACATAAGACCCAGTACCTATATATACAGAGTTCTGTCTTGTAGCATAACTATTGCCACCATAAGGTGTTACAGATTGTCTTAAGTTAGCAATGAGAATTGCATTAGCACTTTCTGGTCCAGCAGCTAATTCTGGTACTTCACCAACCATAGTATTACGAGAAGTCATATCTGTACTCTGGAATATTGCACATACCCCATGAGGTCCAACCTTCCTAACATTATTATCGTCATAATCATTAGCCTTAGATGTATCTCCGTATACCCAGTTATAGTATACCATGCTACCTACATTGGTAGCTTTAGTTCTCCATGCATCGTCGTCTAAGTCAAAGGGATCTGTATTAGTAGCAATTGTAATGTCTTGAATTGATGCTGAATTATATCCCCCTGTAGTAACTTTATTGTAATACTTAGCTAAAGTGGCATCATACCATGATTCTGCACCTATATAAATTGCATTATTTGCAGTAGATTGTTTTATAGAATCACCTATAGCTGTAACTGAAGTATAAGCCCAACCACTATTCTTAGCCCAACTAGTAGAAGTATTTGAGGTTATATTCTTTAAATCGTGTTTTGAAGCTTTTGCCCCAACTAATACTTTGACTTTATCACCGTTGGGTACAACCTTATCATTCGCAGGAGTACCATTACCCATAGATTCATCAGGAGATATTGAAGATCGTAGTCTATATATACCTTTAATCTCTGTAGCTCTACCTGTTACTTCAGATGCATTTGTTCTATTAACACATATTTCTGGTGATATGAATAAGAAATATTCATTAGCATTCTGACTACTAAAGTCAAAAGCATGTGCATATTTATTATTTTGTGACACCATACCATGAGAAGTAGAATAAGTAAGATATGGAAAAGCAGTTAATTGATTTGTATTATCATAATTACAAACACAACTAACAGCCCCTTGCATCAATATTGTTCTATCTGAAATAGTTCTTTCACATCTTACAATCTCATAACCAGTAATCTTCTTACTTTGGATTAAATCACTTGGTATATTAACTGTGAATTGTACACCTAATGGGTGTGTAACTACTTCCAAACTATTAGTAGTATTACCACCAATATCTACTCGCATACCTGAAGTAAAGATGTTATAACCAGGTGCACTAGCTTTAGGCATTCTAATATCAGCAATCCAATGAGCTGAAGATGCTACATTCTCTTCATTATAGAATACAATAGCAAAGCGATATATTTCATCTCTCATGTAGCTTCTTACCATTGATTCTACTTCACTATTACTATAGTTTAATATCTTAGCAGTAGCATCAGCAAATTGCAAAGAACCTGCATCTGACCAAGAACCATCTTCCTCAATATTGTATAAGTCTAGAGTAGATGTAGAACGGGCTTTAGAATTTAATGAGAAAGAATCTTCAGCGTAACCTGTCCTAGACGTGGGGGCGTCGCTTTCAATTAGATTTGTTTTTATAAATCTATATGAAATATTTTTACCTATACCACCGTATACATACTTACCTGTAGCATCTGGAGCATATAAATACTGACTAGTATCATCATAGTTTGCAGGACAAATACAGTCGTGATTAGTTGGTATATCTTTAGTACTTATTTCTGAAGTAGAAAATGTTATAGAATCCTGTCCAGATGTAGAAGTTAATAATATTTGACCATTCTTATTGCATCTGTATGCTCTAGCATCAAATTCATCATCACTAATATCCCAAGTCTGTTCAGTGATATTAGCAGCAAATAACATATTGTCTTTAGATTCTATTACTTTGGGAGTAAATATATAAGTACTTAAACCATTGAATTCTTCTAGAGTAAGCTCATCGATAACTGAACCACCTTTATCTTCATAAACTAAAGTATTATTTGAAATACTTATTTCATCTATCACTGTGATAACGGGTTCTGCAGTATTACTAGAGTAATATATAGAAATTATTCTAGCTCTACTAAAAGAGTTAGTATCAACAGTAGTCTGTAGTTTAATGGACCTATTAGTAGTTTCTTCTTTAGAACTACCATAGATATCTTGGCTATTGGTGTTTTCTAAACTCCTAGATACTGTAATAATTGGAGATAAAACAGATATAGATGTTTCAGATGTTCTGGGATTAAACAATTGATAACAATATTGATATTTACCTGCTTTCAATCCACCTGTACCTAAACCTTTAAAGAATAAAGGTGGTAATTGACTCTTTGGTGATATGTTTAAAGAGTCTACATTAAGATTAGGATGAGTTGTAGCTACATTCAATACCCTAATCTGATGTACACCATCACACCAGTATATCTTAACTAAATCGTCAGATTCCCATTTACAAACACTACTAACCGCATAATGACCATCTATAATAGGAATATCCAATGTCACATTAGACGCTACTGTAGTTACTATAGGTTCAGTTTCAGATGCACCAAAATCGTATCTATAGATATTGAAGTTACTACCTTTCTTAGTAAACACAATTGCCCAATCCCTAATTGCATTTGTATGGACTATTGTTTCACCATTCAAAGTCAATGTAGGATTGAGCTTACGAACGCCTTCAATATTCTGCATTACTCCAGTAGAACTATTATCATTGGCAATAATACGTATATTTTCTGCCCATTGATACTGGTCTGAACTTATGACTGAATAATCTAAGTCACAATTCATACCTTTTGTCCACGTATTTGTTTGTCTTTGTGCATTCATTATGTAGTAGCATTATAAATTATTTGACGTTCCCCAGTATGACTATAAAAAGAATTATGGTCTCTAAATTCAGGTACAATTTTATTCCAATTGTTTTTTATAGATTCTAGACCATCTTCATTAGGCATCAATGCTTCAGCATATGCTTGATTCCTATAGAAGTTCCAAGATCTACGAATATCATAATATACTTCCCTATTCATTCTGCCATTAAGATACTCTGGGTATTTCATTTTCATTGTAACATACCAGTAAATAGCTTCTTTATAAGACATTAAGTCTGGTATCAACGGATAACTTTCTTTATCAGTAGGTATAGCGCTGTATGATAATTTTAAATAACCATTTGGTACATTGGTCATTATAAAACCTGGTTTCACGGTATATTGAAAACCTAAACTAGGATTTGTGGAGCTTATAGAATTTAAACTGTGAATATCATAAGTATGTAAGTTGATTAAATTAGATAAGATAGTTCTAAGATTTTGATTACTATTAATCATTTCAATAGCTTCAGTCTTATCAATATTACCACACATATCAACTACTAGGTTTACTAGGGTATCATTCTGAATGATCATTTCCGGAGTAAGACATTCACAGTTTTCTTTACAGCAATTGTCACCACATCCCCAAACAGCAAATGATCCTGTTGCTTTCCTCATGGGAAACCAAGGGCCATTGCAATTAAATGAGTATGCCACTTGATGCAATTGATGTAGATCACAAGGCAGTGGAGCTTGATGACAATTGATCTTTACTGCGGGAACTCCCTCAACACCGGTAACTTTAGGTATAAATTGAGTAATAGCACCTATTTGTTCAATAGCTTCTCCACACCATTCTGTGATATCACTAATCTTAGTGTCATCTTCTTTGAGATCTAGGTCTGCTATGATCTTTGCTATTACAGTCTTTACAGATGTTAATTTTGTAATCATATTGTATAATTATAATTCGATGTAATCTCTTACATGCTGCTTTAATATTTGTGCCAGACGTCTCTTATTATCCCTAGTCATAACTAACTGATATTTAGTTTTATTCTTAGTAAGCATATTCTGTTTATTGTGATAAAATCTATATTTAAAACCCCCAGTATGTTCGTTAAGATGGTAAATTACTTTGTTGTATTTTTTACTTTCAGCGTAATCTATCCTTAAACTCTTACCAGTATATTCTTTAGGTTTATGCTTTACTATGGATAATGTACCCATTCTACAAGGTAATCTGACTTCTTTTCCGTTTTCAATTATCTCGTCTCTTAAGTATCTAAAGTAATCTGAAACAATTTGTCTAAATACTTTATAAGAAACCTGATATAGTGGATTGTCTTCTACATAATTACAATAACTATCATAAAAGTCAGCAATCGTATAAGCTTTTCTATTGTATTTAGTTTCTTGCATTCAGTTCGTTGTTAACGTCGTTTGTACTATTGTTTGTGGTGTCACTAGGGACTCGTAACATGATATTCAATTCTCTTTCAAATATCATCTGTTTAATTATAGGTATCATATTTGCTGGTACTGGATATGGAGTATCATCTCTATCAAAACATTCGCCAGCTTGGGTAGGATCTTCTAATATACCTTCTATCTTAACATATTCTAAATGTTCAGGACCAAGTATATACAGATGATTACCTTTTATATAAGCGATGTAATCACTACAAGTATATTTTCTACTTACTTGATATTTAGCTTTTGTTTCTGTACCTAATTGAATTAAATCACCATTCATATCTTTTACAGCAACCAAACCTAAACCAAAATGTAAGTCAATGAAATTAGGTATTTCTTCATCTGATTTGTAGTTATAACCACCAGTACAATTACTTACTTTAGATATATGCAAAGGTCCAATAGTTTGTACATACTCTGGATTTATATCTCTACCCTTATCTAGATCCTGTTTAATTAAATATGCTCTATATTGATGTATCCATTGCTCTATCTGTATGCGGGATAGCTTTTCACTTTCGCTAACATCACTATCCCTCACAGTAAGGATGATATCATCTATAATAGTATTCAATGAATTAAATGTCATAATCTTCAGTATTTGCACTCCATTTATCTGAAGTAATTAAACTATTGAATTCTATTGTTGCAGCTTCATATACTGGAAAAGGATAATTAGCAGCATTATTATTTTCATCTTCTTCCAGTGTCATTACAGGCGAAAATAACGTATCATAATGCTCGATATGAAGCATAACTTCTGTTCCATCTGTACTCATTCTTGGACTGTCTATACCTAATTTTTTCTTTATTTCTTCCGGTATAGTATCAAACAGTTCTCTTGGAATTACTATATATCTCATCTCACTTTGCTTTTAAAGTTTGTAAATAGTTATATGCTTTGATACAGTCGTCTTTGGAGAGGAGCTGGTTGTTGTAGATGCCCAAGTTTTTGAAAGCCATTTTGGTGAAATCTCTGTTAAAGTACCCAATAGCCATTACCCCTTTACTAATTGTAGCCTCCTGTTCTATATTGTTTCTTATTTCCTGCCAGTCATTAAGATATATGCGACCATCAGAACAGATAGCTTTTAAAGATTTAACATCTTCAACAGAAAATCCCTGTCCGGCGTTTATATATTTATACACAAATATTCCATAATCTCTATTGTATAAGTAGAAAGAGTAAACTTTTGTTAAGCCAGCATTCTTATTTTCGTTAGTTATAAATTCCCAATTTCCAACAATCGTCCAATCCTCGTTCAATGTAAAAGCAGCACTTCGAACCTCATCATCCACCCCATCAGTAACTAGATAGCCTTCGTATTCGGGGATTTGCTCTATAGTAATATCACAGGTTTCTTGTATTTTATCTAATGTAAATCCATACCAATCTCCATTTGCTTTAAATGGAAAAGACGGTAATGTATAAGTTCCATCTTCTGATATTTTGTATATCTGTTGTCCTTCAGAAGTTACTTGTTTATAGGATAGAGTTTGACCATCTTTCAGTCCATAAACTTTTATCTTATAAGAAGGAACTGTAAAAGAAGGTTGTTCAGGATAGGATTGATAATATAACTGTGTAGACGCAACTTTAACTGAAGTTATATTTACAGAATAACTCGTCCAAGTTAAATCCGCTCTATTAGTAGATTTAACCCATCTACCACCAGCATAATTCTCACCATACAACCCATACCCACTCCCTTCTGCAAACCCAAAATTCGACAGTATAAGATCATTACCATTGCCCGTAATGTTGGCAATAGTAGCACGATCTTCGTCCTCGTTGGTTTTGCCTACCACTGTCCATGCCTGGTCGGGGAAGAGCCAGGGATAGGTTTTGACGAAGTAGTCTTTGATCTTGGTCAGTTCTTCTTCGGTGGCATCGTGGTCGAGAAATACAAGTTCCCAAATGGCAGCGTTAATATAAGTTCCTACATTAGTTGGAGCTAATTTCCCAACATGTAGCACATCTGTTCCCTCAAAATTACCAGTTGTAATCGAAACACCATTATAACTTTTAGATGTCTGATAAGTAAGGATGTGTGGTAAATCCATTTCACTCCCTATTGCTCCAAAAGATATAGGCTTATTAAGATGATCGGCTTGTATATTTCTATATTCTAACAAGAAGGCACCATTATTGAGCCAATTCTTTGTATTAGATACTAATCCTAATGCTCTTTCTCTCCTTGTAATCCACTGTCTCAACGCCACAACCGTATATCCCTTTTCTTTAGTCAGAATAGGAAAGTTATCACAGACACCGTAATCATCTACTCCGTCAAAGACGAGTGCACCTGGATAGAGGGGAAGAATTTCAATCGTAAACTCTCCTCTGGTTGCACTGACCCCATTATAGAAATATAATGACCTATCCGTATTTATAACATCAATGTCGACTGTATAAATACCATCTTGAGTCCACTTTCCGTATACATTACTTGGAGAACTGGTGTCCGAAAGAGAGAGAGTATTGCCATCAACTAATCCAGTGACCTTAAATGTGAATTGAGCATGCTGCGTACCAGAAGAAACAGCCACCATATAGTACTTATCCGGAGTAAATTCATATTTGTCGTAATAAGTTGACACGCCACCAACCCCAGACATCCCACCCCAAAGGAAGTTCTTCATTTGCAAGTCATGTCCATTACCTGTCTTATCTACCCACACAGGATTTTCTTTCATCTGCTCATTAGTAAGACCGGAAGCGGAATATCTTGCAATCATACCAGGAATAGATGGGAAATCATCATCGTCGCCTTCTGAAGTAGGGGTATAAAGACCGTATTTACGTTGAGCTTGTTCTTCCATTAATTTCCTGTATTGTTCATACCAAGACTTATAATCTAATACAGGACCTGCTACACTTATAAGCTTATCTGTATCTTCTACATGTGTTTCATAATGTTTCTTCATACTTATAAGTTATTTATTGTTATTGTTATTTGTTCTTTATTATCCATCGCCTTCTGAAGTAGGGGTATAAGCTTGTTATAAGCTACAGTAGAATTAGATATCCAATCTTCTTTCATCCCATCCCAAGTACCTACCAGTATACATCCACTGGAATCTTTGGCGCTAGAATTGCCCGTATGGATACGTATACCTAAGAAGTGAGGTACATTAAGTATCTCAGGCATAATACGCTTAAAACGGTTAGAATAGCTTAATTTCACCTCATACGTACCAGCAGGTACAGCAGTATCCCCATACACCTTTTCCTTGCATTTACATGCAATTCCTTTAGGTGTATTAGGACATACTTCAGGTAATGGTCTTACTGGATCTTCAAGTGTATCGCATAGATAAGCACCATCTACATATAACTCCCCAATAGTATATTCATTAGTACGAAATATTCTATCTAATCTGAGTTCCATTATGCAGCAGGTGTTTCTAATGCAGCAACTCTCTCTTCTAAACCGTTTACTTTAAGAGTTAATGCAGTGATTAATTCTCTTACTTCAGAATCACTATAATTGGTCAAACTAGCAAGTTTATTCTTTTCCTCAGTAGTATAATCATTAGTAGAAAGACCTTTACCGGTTTGTCTATCTACTTTACCTTCAATAAGTTCCGCATGTGTATTAATAACATCAATTAATTCAGGTAAACTATCCATAATTTCAGGAGCATCTCCAATTAAAGCATCAATCTTAGCTTCAATTTCATTTTCACGTCCAGTTGCCCTACTTATTTCAGAAGTAAGATCACTTCTTAGATCTTTAATATCTGATGTGGCTGTATTATTTACATAAACCCAATCCTTACCATTAAAATATTTCAAATCACCACCGTTAGGATTAGATGCTAAATCAGCCCAATACTTAACAGATGCAGTATTTGGTTTAATTGTACTTCCTAATATATCATATTTGTTGTTATACATATTCATATTTATTTAAAATAAAAAAGGTTGACTAAATAGCCAACCTTTGTGTTTTAGATTTCAATTTGTTTCTCCTCAGATGAGGGGGTTTCTATTTTAACCTCTGGACGAACAGTAGTTACATTTTGTAAAAGTTGCTTAAGCTCTTTCACTTCAGCTTTTAATTCATCAAGTTCTTTGAAATCTTTTGTCACATTGGTTGTTATGTCCGGAGTTGTATTAAGTAATTTTAAGATGTCTTCACATCTCCTCATCTCTTCATCGTATTTTAATACGCTTTCCTTTTTAACTTTGCAGTCATTATAGGATTGTTTAACCATATCTACAATTTGAGTTTTATCTGTAGCTATAGTAAGTCCGATGGTAGAATCGGTCATCATTGTTTTATCTTCAGATACTGACAGTTTCTTCTGCTCACCGTCACAAGAGATAACTAAATCTACAAGCTTACGCCTATTCTGCATAGGCATTGGGAATTGACCTGGTGGCAATGGTTCATCGTAGGGTTTTGATACACTTACTACTTTACCTAAACTGTATGTAGTACTCTTTTTAAAAGTACCTGTAATCTCGAGTACGTGTATATTTGTACCCGGCGTTAACTGTGAGAATGTCATATCTTTAAGTTTAAAAAGATATGGGCAGGTATTACTCGCTGCCCATATACTTTAAGTTAATATATATTAGGCAGCTGGAGCTGCAGCCACAGTGTAATGATTCATAACCTGAATAACATTATCGCATTTATTGTAATAAACCCAATATCTGTTACCAGCAGAGATTTCAGAACCAACTAATGGTGTGCTATCTCCTTTTACTACAGGTATATTGTTGTTATTTGAAGCGGTGCTTACTGAACCAGTAGTAGATACAAACACAGGAAGTGTTGCACTAGCAGTGGCAGGAGTATGTCTAACCTCTAATACAAACACACCTTCTCTAGGAAGTCTACACCACACTTTAGGATAGATACCCAGAACTGTAGATTCTGTTGAATCGCTTACGCTTATTGTATTGATTTTCGGTATTACTTGGTCTAAAATACGAACGGTATTGTTACGTCCAAAGTAAGGATTAAACATGAAAGGAAACATAATAACCTCCTTTCTTATTAAGCGCAACAGCTATCACCGTAGCCATATCCGTAACCATAAGGGTTTCCATAACCTGTAAATCCACCATTACATCCGTACGGATTACATGTCAGGTATGCAGGAACTGGACAAGGTTTAATCTGATTTACAATATTCTGAGTCTGCTGTTGAGTAATGGCAGAAGTCTGCAATGCATTCTTTTCATCACGCAGAGCATCAATCTTATTCTGCATTTCTCTCATTTCTAACTGACAGAACTTATCATTGATCATTTGTGTCTGTGCATCGATCTTAGCGCCAATGATGTTGAATCTTGTAGCGTTTTCGCTAGACAGATTGTTAAATCCTGAAGTAATAGCATTCTGCAATGTATTAGTCTGTTGACAGATAGATAATCTATTATCAGCATTCATTTGAGTTAAATTCAGATTAACTGAATCAATAGAACGCTGAGTTGTGCAGCAGCAGTCACTAATAGCTTTGATTACGTTGCAATCGCCAGCATTAACAGCATTGATTACTCTTTCTGCAGAGAAACCTACTTCACCACCAACTTTACCAATTGCGTTCTGAATAGAACACAACGCTGTGTCAATTGATTTAACGTCACAGTTCAAGTTAGTAGACAAGGTATTGATTGCATCCTTGTTACCGTTGATAGCCTGCATTAACAAATCAGTGTTGTTGTTCTGGTTACCCATAGCAGCTAAACGAGCGAAGTCAGAGTTGGTTTCAGCCTGGTTGCCACGACCGAAGCCGTTGCCACCCCATCCGCCCCACATCCAGAAGAGCACGATGATGAAAATCCACCACCAACCGCCATTGCCACCGAACATACCATTACCGTTGTTCATCATAGCCATCAAAGCAGCAGGATCAAAACCTTTATTAGCATTTTGCATCAAAGCAGCGATACCGGGGTCAATACCACCACGGTCTACAATTATTCTTTCGTTTTCTAACATAATGATTTATTTTTTAATTGATTTATTTATTTTGATAATTAGAAATATCTAACAGATGTGTTGCGAGAATCTCTGTCTCTTTTCATATCTTCTTCACGTCTATCTCTATCCATTCTATTTCTTTCAGGATAAGCATAACGATCAGAATATTCATATTCATCCTCTATTTCATATCTAGAGTAAGGATATGACATTCTACCGGAAGATCTTCTTTCTCTACCATATTTATAATCTGAATCATATTCACGATCGTGAGACATATGTTCATATGCTTTATAATCGTTATCTTCATCATCACACATTATATAAACATAGTAATGCCACATCTTGCCTTCTGAGATGTCTTTGTCACAAATCCAAGCTTTGGTAAGTTCTGCAAAATGTTTGGTACTAGCTCCACCAGTTATTGCTACAACAGCTTTATAAAAATCTGAGTAGATCATATTCATGGCTACATACCAGTCCCACTTATTGTGTTTCTCTGATTTTAAATTTATGCCCATTTGATTGGCAATGGACGTTGTCTCTTCAACTGTCCAATGAGGGCCTTTTGATCCATCCTCATTTTCCATGCCTTCTACTGCGTATTTAGCATGTTCCTCATCAAAGTGAGGGCCATTTATAGCTTCATATACATTAGCACAGAGTTCTGATTTAAGTATTCTGAAGCCCTTTTCCAACAGATTATCTTCATGTTTATCCATAGCTTTACCCAATTTAGTTAAAGCTTCTGTTGGGGAAGGATGGCGTTTAATTTGATCTAATATTCTACTTAAATGCATAGTTTCAATTTATTTATTGATTAATATTAAATTGAAATATTTTGCAAATTACTTTGTAATTTTGATAACCCGAGTATCTAATACTCTTATTAAATCGTTAGAATTGATAATTTTGTAAGATTCGACTTTATCTTTTTTAAAGTCAAAATGTATTAACCGTTGAAACCAGTTTTTATATTTCTTTCTATATACTTTTTCTTCGGTTATAAATAAATCTTGATGATTATATATCTCTGGAATACAGGTTATAACTGAATCCATTCTATTTATTTTGATTGTAGTCAATGGATTTGACTGAAGTTCTACATTGAAGTTTCTATCTATAGGTATTGTTTTTACTATAGTATCTGTCAATACTGTGGACATACTCATTACTTCTTTTAACTTCTTATTCTTTATCTTAAGTTGATCTTGTGTTTTTGATAATTCTTGTATTAAACTATCTTTAGAATGTTTGAAATCTTCTATATTAAGTTTTAATACTCTATTTTCATTTTGTTTATTACTTAGGATTGATTGATAAGATTCAATATTATTACGAGCATCTCCCAATTCTTCATCTAACTCATTTACTTTATTCCTTAAGACATGATTGGATATTCCTAAGTAAGTCATAATAGCTACTATCAATACTCTAAGATAATTCATATTACTTAATCTTTTTAACTAATTTCTTAATCTTTGGTAAATCTTCTTTATCAATAGTGATATCTAAGTACTTCTCGCCTTTTCTTTTAATGAACTTGCTGAATATTTTCCAAGGTCCAGTAGGATCTAATGTTTGTAGATTCTCTACCATTGACCATAGTTCTACACCAGCAACAAGACCAGCAAAACCCTCAACTAAGTGCGCATCGATGGATGTCAATATATATTCATCTACTAGATGACCACAGCTTATCATTAATGAACTAAAGCAAAGCTTTTTAACAGTTGACCAAAACTTTCTAGATTGAATCTTTTCACCATTACTTAATGACACTCTAATACCTAATATCATATCAATGATTATTAGTATTCCTACTGCAACTATTGGTAACCAAATAGGTAAAAAGAATGTGCTTACAGCACTAGATAAAGCAGTACTAATGCAAGTAAAAAATTTAATCGGACCATCATTTATTAGTTCTTTAAAATAATTCACTGTTGATACACTTGAGGCTTTTATTATAATATCGTTTATATATCTAAACATGATTGAAGATTTGTGAGACTTTGAAAAAACAAAACGCTAGACAATCTAAAAGAATGCTAGCGTTCTGAAAATTATATGATACTTAGAGCTTGATATATAAAGTAAACGATTATATTAAATAAAGGTTCCTCTTATAAAGAGGACTATTACATACCTAATAGCGGTTATTAGATGATAACTATTTATTTGATTTTTTGTACAATCGTGGGCAAGTCTTTCAAGTCGTTCGGATAACCTGTAACGGTTGTCAGAATGCAGAGATAGATCACACCGTATTGTTCATAATATTTGTCTTTCTTGAATGCCATACCCTGCACGTATGGAATAGGATCATCAAGCGTGCCTGCGTGCTCAGCTTCAACGATCTTATACAGTGAAGCAGTTTCTATGCCCGGTTTCCAGTCGGCTTGCAGCTTGTGCTTTTGTATCACTTCAAACAAAGTGTCACTTTCTCCTTCCACTACTCGAAGCCGGAAGCCTATTTCAACTTCCTTGCCAAACTCTGCATCTTTCTCACCCCAAATGGGGAATAAGACCTGCATCTCCAACGCTTGGCTGGCTGTGAGAGACACGCTGTTCATCATCGCACGGGCAAAGGTCACTGCCTGCGCTTCCGGGGATTTAGCAATTGCCTTATCTACTTTAGTTTGCAAGGCTGCCGTTGTCGTTCGGATCACTTCGGGATACCCCGTCACCTCAATCACTTCTACATCTTCCACTGTCTCGGCAGCTTCAATATCAGAGAGAAACTTTTCTGATAGACCTATACAGATATCATTGTAGTCTGCCATCTCGTTGAGAGCTTCCAATAACAGAGATGATTTATACGAATTCCCGTTTACTTCAACCGTATCTTTTCGGGCACACTGGTCTTTTAGAGACAAACGGTCGTATGTATATACATCGTTGTCCTCTATGTAGTAGTGCCGGTAGTCGGTGTTGTAGACTTCCTGACGCTTCAAGTCTTTTGCAGTTTGAAGTTTTTCTTCCGGTGTCGGTTCGGGAATGGGTGTCAATTGCATATTGAACACTTCTTCTACGGATGCACCTTCGTTTGCCTCTTTAAAGGCAATCTGTTCCTCTGTCAGCAAAACGTACTTTCCTGCAACATAATCCTCCCATGTTGTGCCGATATCGTTGTCTGCTGTATCGAGCTTTTCCGGCATTGCGACATAGATATTCGCTGCGTCTTTCTGTATGTATAAATAGTTTATTTCCATTTTGATTTATTTGTATTTATTATATCGTAATACGATAATCCCCGAACCGCCTGCGCCAGAATAGCATCCTCCTGAGACATTGGAACCACTTATATAAAAAGAACCTCCTCCTGAGCCCGTATTGGGTTCTCCATTAGTAGGTCTTCTCGAAATATCTCCGACATAACCGATACCACCGCCACCTGGTGCTGATCCGGAACTATATTCTCCACCACCTCCACCACCTCCGGCGTACAATTTATTATTGAACGGGCATCTGGTAGTACTCCCTTGACCGATTCCAGGCATATCACCTGCTCCATTAGAACCATCACTTCCACCAATATATCCTGCCGTCTTTTCTGCAGGTCTTCCACTACCACCACCTGATCCCCCATCGCCCCCTCTTCCGGAATATCGACCTCCATTTCCGCCAAGAGCTTTTATTGAATTAGATTTAAACCAGGACTCTGACCCTGGAAGACCATTCTTCTGATCATCGTAAGCAGACATCGAAACTACACGATCTCCCCCTTTCCCTATTGAATAGCTAACAACACTTTCTGGAGTAACAGGCACATCAAGATATGTTTTAACATACCCCGATCCGCCCCCTCCACCACCTCTTTCAGGGCCTGACGATGCACCAGAGCCACCGCCACCAACAAT